>Ga0308156_1000150_pt1 | contig 222197 bp, 220 predicted proteins | sample PhyAR2_FD_201041 | JGI IMG/M metagenome (GOLD analysis project Ga0308156, IMG submission 201041) | Phyllosphere microbial communities from UC Gill Tract Community Farm, Albany, California, United States - DLSL A.R2 | ecosystem: Host-associated > Plants > Phyllosphere > Unclassified | place...
TTCTGATAACAGTTCGTTTCAGGTGGTATTAGATAATCATCCTGTACCAACAGATAGCATAAGGGTTTTTAAAACCAATGACGAGTTCAATGATTCTTACAAGTAATTATAATTTAGGAATTTGTTAGACTAATGAGACTACTTAGAAAAAATGTTCTGAAGATATAAGCCCTATTACATTCATCAATCTATACAATAATACAATATATGGATTTCAAGATAATCAATACCAATTAAATTCTCATGAAGTAAGAATTCCTGCAAGGTGGTTTATTATGATAATTCAATCAAAAAAAATAATATTCTTTGAAAAAGAATCTGAATTTACAGCAGAATTAAAAAGACTCAACCTTCCGGAAAAGCTTTTAAATCCGGATGAAGCGTATGAACAATTTAAACAAGATCCTGTTTTAGATTGGTTTCCTGAAGATGTTAAAAATAAGTTAGAGAAAGTAAAAGCAGAATTAAAGAGATGATTTTGAATAGATAAAATAACGCCTTTTTGGCGACAAGATTTAGTAAGGTTAAAAAAAAGAGAAACAATCAAAATGATCATTTCTCCTCAAATGTAGACCCACAGGGATTCGAACCCCAGATGACTGAACCAAAATCAGTAGTGTTACCGCTACACCATGGGTCTGTATTTCTATGTCGCGAAATTATATAAATTATTTTAAAAATAAAAATGAAATATTAAGATTTATACATCCCCGAAACAATATGAGCCTTTATTTACTGATAGTCAAAGAATTATTTTTTCCTGAAATGAGAGTAGGTAAAAGGCTTATTCCCGGGATTCCGGCGCTGGGATTCACCTTGATATTGGCCTGTCGTAAACTACAATTAAATAAAAACAGTATCTTTGCAAAAAAATTGGGCTCCAAAAGTTGGAGAAACCCATTAATAACTTGTCCCGAGCTTCGGCAAAGGATTATTAAACATTTTTTATGTCGAATATTGTCGCAATCGTTGGGCGCCCCAACGTAGGAAAATCCACGTTATTTAATCGTTTATTGGAAAGGAGAGAAGCCATCGTAGACTCTACGGCTGGGGTAACCCGTGACCGTCACTACGGGAAATCCGACTGGAATGGAGTAGACTTCACCGTTATCGATACCGGAGGGTATGATGTGAATAATGATGATGTGTTTCAGGGAGAAATTTCCAAGCAGGTTCAGCTGGCCGTAGATGAAGCCACGTCGATCATTTTCATGATGAATGTGGAAGAAGGACTTACCGATACGGATTATGAAATCCATGAAATGCTCAGAAGATCCAATAAGCCAGTGTACATTGTCATCAACAAGGTAGATTCGTCTAAAGAGGAACTGGCCGCTACCGAATTTTACCAGCTGGGAATCGAAAAATATTATACTTTATCGTCTGCAACTGGTTCAGGGACCGGAGATCTTTTGGATGACATCGTAAAAGATTTTCCGACCACGGAATACAAAGACCCTTTTGAAGGATTGCCGAAAATCACCATCGCCGGCCGTCCGAACGTAGGGAAATCTACGCTGACCAATGCTTTGCTGGATACGGACAGGAATATTGTAACCGATGTGGCAGGAACAACCCGTGACAGTATCCAGACGCTGTACAATAAGTTCGGACATGAATTCGTGCTGGTAGATACCGCCGGAATGAGAAGGAAATCAAAAGTTTCCGAAGACCTGGAATTTTACTCTGTAATGCGTTCCATCCGTTCTATTGAATTTTCCGATGTCGTAGTTATTATGGTAGACGCCACTTTAGGCTGGGAATCCCAGGATATGAACATTTTCGGACTGGCACAGAAAAACAGAAAAGGAATCGTTATCGTGGTAAACAAATGGGACCTGGTCGAAAACAAGCAGACCAATACTACCCGTGATTTTGAAAAATCCATCAGGGATAAAATCGGACAGTTCAGCGATATTCCAATCCTTTTTGTGTCTGCACTCACGAAGCAGAGAATCTTAAAAGTGGTGGAAACCGCCATGATAGTGTACGAAGACCGTAAGAAGAAAATCAAGACTTCAAAACTGAACGAGGTAATGCTTCCGATTTTCGAAGGTACGCCGCCGCCGGCCAACAAAGGAAAATACATCAAAATCAAATACTGTGTACAGCTTCCGACGCCATCGCCACAGTTTGTGTTCTTCTGCAACCTGCCACAGTATGTAAAAGAGCCATACAAAAGATTTACTGAAAACCAGCTGAGAAAAGAATTCGGGTTTACCGGAGTTCCTATCGAAGTTTATTTCAGACAAAAATAATATACAGTCCCTTTTAGATCTTTCTAAAAGGGATTTTATTCTTAGATTAATTTTATATTTTAGATAAAAGTTTCACAACAATGAATACAGTTGTATTATCAGAACAGTTTTCTCTGGTGAATTCATGGATCAATGAACTCAGAAATGTCGACATTCAGCATGACAGGTTGAGGTTCCGCAGGAATATGGAAAGGATCGGTGAAATTGCAGCCTTTGAGATCAGTAAAAGTTTAGAGCAGAAAGAAATCGAAATTCAGACTCCTCTCGATAAGATTAAAGTAAAGGAAATTGCTGTTCAGCCTGTCATTACAACCATCCTGAGAGCAGGAGTTCCTCTTTTTCAGGGTATTTTAAATTATTTTGATAAGGCAGACTGCGGATTTGTGGCCGCCTACCGGAAACATGATGCCAACGATTATTTCTCCATCAAGCAGGATTATCTTACCTGCCCGAATATCGAAGGAAGACCTCTGATCGTTGGCGATCCTATGTTGGCCACCGGTGCCTCTCTGATTGAAGCGATTAAAGACCTGTTGACCAACGGCAAACCAAGCCAGCTGCATATTGTTGCCGCCATTGCCTCAAAGCAGGGCGTGGAAACCATTGAAAAAGAGTATCCGGAGGCGAAGATCTGGGTGGGAGCCATCGACGAGCAGCTTACCTCAAAAGGTTACATCACTCCGGGATTAGGCGATGCCGGAGATTTAAGCTATGGCGAAAAACTTCAGCGGTAATTTTAAATCTGAATTAATTTAACCATAATCTTTCGTAGCGATTGGTTTTGATGCTAAATATCAATCGCCATGACGAGAATACTTACTTTATTGTCGCCGGCGCCCAGGATTTCCCAGGCCATGGCGGCTAAAGTATTTCCCGTTGTAAAAACATCGTCAATGATCAAAATATGTTTTCCGGAGACTTTCCTGGTGATTGAAAATATATGTTCCGTTTCAAGGCGGTGTTGTTTGCTTTTCAGGGCCTGGGCTTTCGAATAATGATTTCTTTTAATGAGATCGTGATCAAACGGAATTCCATAGAATTCGGAAAGTTTCTCTGTGAAGGCGTGCAGCTGGTTGTAGCCTCTTTCCCTTTGTTTTTTCGGGTGAAGAGGTACCGACACCAGTAAATCAGGGGTCTTATCCTTAAAATCCAGGCGTTCCTTTGTCCATTCGGCTAACGTTTTTCCCACCCGTTCCCTGTTTCTGTATTTCAGCTGGTGGATGATTTTCCTGCTGAGGTTTTCTTTTTTGAACTGCATCAGAGCAAAAGTGTGCTCGACCGGAAAAAGCAGTTTGCACTTTTCGGTAATAAAATGATCGTCAAAAAAGGTGAAGTGTGTAAAATCGATCTGCTCGAAACAAAGCTCACAGACCAGAAGATCGCCGTCAATAATACGATTGCAGCCCAGGCAGCGGTTCGGAAATAAAATATCTAAAATCATTTGTGCGGAATTTTTTTGCTAATATACTGAGTTCCGGCAAGCAAATGTTGAATCCGATCCGTTATTTGATGTTAATATTGCAGACCGGAATTGGTTTAGAGAGGGTTTAAATTTAATTTTTAAGCCTTATTTTTGATTAAATATTGAAGAAGATGAGTTTGATTTATGAAAAACAGATACAGGTCACGGAAGAACATATCGACAGGAATAATCACGTCAATAATGTGCAGTATGTGAAATGGGTAGAGGAAATTGCCGCAGAGCACTGGGATTTTGTGAAACATAAAACAGACCATCCTGAAGATATATGGATGCTTCTCGATCATCATATTCAATACAAAAAACAGGTCTATCTTGGCGATATTCTTACGGTAAAAACATATCCTGAAATTCCAGAAGGAATCCGGCAGCCCAGGAAAGTGGAATTTTACTGCAATGACCGGCTGGTAGTCGATTCATTGACGCTCTGGGTTTTCATCCATAAAGAAACGGAAAGAATCATCAGGCTGGAAAGCAACTGGCTGGATGTTTTGTAATTATTGCTCAAGGAGAGTGGCAAGCAGGTCCATTTTCGATTCGTCGATAATCCCGGTGATTTCCTGCACATTTCCTTTTTTATCAACAATAAAAGTGGTGGGATTTCTGATCGTCGAAAAATAAGACTGCAGTTCTTTCAGAGAATCTGTGATATGGATAAAATTGAATTCATGAGCTGTTAAAAAACGGTCGACTTTCTCTTTCGGGTCGTGGGTGATGGCAATGAAATTTGCTTTCGTACCCAGGGTTTTCCTCAGCTTGTTCAGATAAGGAAGCTCTTCGATGCAGGGCGCGCAGGTGACCGACCAAAAGTTAATCAGCGAGACTTTGCCCTCAAGCTCGTCAGCACTGAAGTTTTCCCCTTGATCGTTTTTATAGTTTTCAATCGGAAAATGTTGCCCGATCTTCTTTTCCAAAAGCGGGTGGGCCTGGAAATACCTCTGGGCATTTAGCGATAAACTTAAAAACAGCAGGATCGATAAGAAGAATTTCGGGACTCCGAACATTTGATTATTGATTTCTTTTACCAACGCGATCCGGGGCTTGTTTCGTATGTGATGGAATTGGAAGTTAGTCAACGGGCATTTATAATATGGCCAAACCGAAACTCAAATCAAATTCCTTATCTTTGTCCTATGATACGTATTACAAAAATTTTTACATTCGAGACGGCGCATGTTCTGTATAATTATGATGGGAAATGTAAAAATATGCACGGGCATTCCTACAAGCTGTTTGTAACGGTAAAAGGGAAACCTGTAAATGATCTGGAGCACCCTAAAAACGGGATGGTGGTTGATTTTGGAGATATAAAAAGTATCGTAAAGTCAGAGATTGTAGACGTCTGGGATCACGCAGTGCTGATCAACGGGTTGTCTCCTCATAAAGAGCTGGGAGAAGATCTGGAAGAGAAAGGGCATAAGGTGATTTACTGTACCTTCCAGCCGACCTGCGAAAATATGCTCTATGCGATTGCTGCCAAAATAAAGTCTAAACTTCCCGACGGGATTTCTTTAGCTTATCTTAAGCTTCATGAGACGGAAAACTCTTACGGAGAATGGTTTGCAGAAGATAATCAGTAATTTATTTCAATAAACATTTCAGAAGTGTTAAAAACAACCATCAATTTAGAGCCGGGGAAAAAAGTATATTTTGCTTCCGATCAGCATTTTGGCGCGCCGAATCCAAGAGAAAGTAAGGTACGCGAAGAGCGGTTTATCCGCTGGATGGATGAGATCAAGCATGATGCACAGGTTCTGTTTTTAATGGGTGACCTGTTTGACTTCTGGCACGAATGGAAGCATGTGATCCCAAAAGGATATGTTCGTGTTTTAGGGAAAATTGCTGAGTTGAAAGACCGCGGGATTCACATCTATTTTTTCGTGGGAAACCATGATCTCTGGATGAAAGATTACCTGGAAGAAGAGATCGGATGTACGGTTTTCTACACTAAGCAGTATTTTGAAATGGGCGGAAAACAGTTTCTGCTGGCTCATGGAGATGGCCTGGGGCCAGGTGACAAAGGATATAAAAGAATGAAGAAAGTTTTTACCAATCCTGTCGCACAGTGGTTTTTTAAATGGCTGCACCCGGATATCGCCATGAAGATCGCGTTGTATATGTCCCAGAAGAATAAAATGATTTCCGGTGATGAGGACAAAGAGTTCCTCGGTGAGGATAAAGAATTTCTGATCATCTATTCCAAAGAAAAGCTTAAAACACAGAAAATCGATTATTTTATCTATGGCCACCGGCATCTTCCCATGGTCATGGAACTGGAGGGAAAAGCAAAATACATCAATCTCGGAGACTGGATTTCTTATTTTACCTACGGGGTTTTTGAACATGAATTTCAACTGAAAACGTTCGGGGACAGCACAAAAAAATTACCCCATAAGAGGTAATTCTCCGAATGAACCGAAGTTCACTCTTGTTTTTAATCCATATTCCGGTTTTGTAGTTGCAATAACCTGACCAAAATTTAATTTTTTAATTAAAAAAATATTAAAAACCTTATTTGTTTTGTTAATAGATTTATAATGAGACAGTAAGAAAATTATTTTTCACAAGTGAAAACAATATTCGACATACAAACCGACCGGGATTTCCTGGATGCAGCGCTGAAAACTTTCCGTTATCAATACGATCATGTTGACGTATACCGGCGTTTCGTGGATTATCTTACTATTGATCCGAATGATGTGGATGGTCTGGATAAAATTCCTTTTCTTCCCATCGAAATGTTTAAAAATCATGAGATTCTCGATAAAAATGTCTCAGCCAATCTTTTTTTTCAAAGCTCAGGCACCACGCAGATGAACCTGTCTAAACATTTTATTGCGGATGAGGAGATCTACCGGGAAAGTATTTATAAAAGCTTTGAACAGTTTATCGGGAAACCGGAAGATTTTATTTTCCTCGGCTTACTGCCAAGTTATCTTGAGCGGCAGCATTCTTCCCTGATCTATATGGTTGATTTTTTAATGAAGAAATCGGCAAAGCCCGAAAACGGGTATTTTCTTTACAATCATGAAGATCTGTTTACCCTTTTAAACCAATTGGAACATAAGAAAGTCATTCTTTTCGGAGTTTCATTCGCCTTACTCGATTTCCTGGATTATTGCAGCTCGAATTCCAGAACGCTCACATTCTCCGACTCTTTAACGGTGATTGAAACCGGTGGCATGAAAGGACGAAAGGAAGAAATGACCAAAGATGAACTCCTGCAGCTCCTGCAGAATGGCTTTAAAACAGAAAAGATCTACTCAGAATATTCCATGACCGAGCTTCTTTCCCAGGCGTATTCCCTTGGAAACAATGAATATGAATGCCCCAACTGGATGAAGATCATGATCAGAAATGCGGAAGATCCTTTTAATTATGAGAAAGAAGGCAGAACAGGGGCGATCAACATTATCGATCTGGCAAACATCCATTCCTGCTCATTCATCGCGACCCAGGATTTGGGGAAAACTCTGGGCCGTAAATTTCAGGTATTGGGAAGGATTGATCATTCAGATATTCGCGGATGTAGTCTTCTGGTGAGTTGATCGTGTCTAAGGATGGGAAAGTCTGGAAGTGAATTTAAAACAAAAAAAATCGAAATCCCGAAGGGAGTACTTAAATAAGAATAGGCGCAGTCCTGTGAAATGAAAAACGTTTTAAAAATAGAAGAATTGGTGCATGCCTTCATATATTCTCAATGTGATTTTGAGAAGGAAATTGTACTCACCAACCATTTTCAGGCAGATTGGGAAGCGGATATACTGGTTGTGGACTCTGAAGGCTTCAGCCACGAGATTGAAATAAAGCTTTCCAAAAGTGACTTTAAAAATGATTTTAAAAAATCCTATACCAATGCCAGTACCGGCGAAAAATTCCTGAAGCACGACAAAATATCATGTGGCGACTATATGTGCAACGCGTTCAGTTTTCTGCTTCCGATGGGAATGGTCGATCACGACCTCATTCCCGAACATTGCGGGATCATTGAGTTTTACCATAATGTTGATTCCTGGGATACCGAATTTTATGTGATCAGAAAACCCCGGAAAGTTCATGAAGATCCTTACTGGAAACTGAACGACAAAGATCTTTTTATCCGGAAAATGGCGCTCAGTTTATTGCAGCGTAAAATGGAAATCAAAGGAAAACATGAAGAGCTCATCTTTAAGAATCCTTTCGAAATTAAAAAACAGAAATGATATTCTGTTAATTAATCTGATGGTTTTGAACCATATTTTTATTTAAAAATCTAAGATAAATTGTTCTTGCAGTTCATTCGTGTAAAATATTTTCATTATTTTTAGTTGAATAATTAAAACATCTTTAATGAAAAAGTTTTTATGCGTGGCGTTTGTTTCCGTTATTCAGGGGACATATTCTGCTCAGGTAGCCAAAAAAACTTTACCATGTTACGATCTTACCGAAGTATTGAGAGTAGAGCCGACGCTACTGTACAAGCCTCATCTGGATGCCTCCAAAAGTTTTGAGGTTAAACTTCTGAAAGATTCTAAAACCGTTCTGAAATATATCAACAACGGAAAATTTCATAAAGTCAATAAATCCGGGAAAGGATATCGGGTGCAGAAACTCGACTACAGCAGGGCCTGGATGGTTTCCAAAGGCAAGCTCATGCTGGAAAGAATAGGTGCACGCTTCAGCAAAGAAACGAAAGGCAAAACCTTTACGGTGTCGTCTATCACAAGAACACTGGAAGACCAGTGCAGATTAAGAAAAGTTAACAGTAACGCTTCTCTTGGGATCAGCTCCCACAATTACGGCAATTCTTTCGATATTTCTTATGTACGCTTCGATGGGGTTTTAAGATATAATTCGGGGTTAGAGAAGGCTTTAGAGAAGGTTTTGAAATATTATTACGACGCGGGACGGATTTATTACATTAAAGAAAAGCAACAGAGCTGTTTTCATATTACGGTTAGGAATTATTAAATGATTTTCATTTACATGTGATATACTTGCACAGATAATTTAGTTTCTTTAATTTTATGGCACTTTAAAAAAACCATGAAATATGAATGCATTCAGCAAAGAACAGTTTGATGCTGCCACGACAGAATGGGCAGCTCGTTGTTCAGATTACACTGCAATTACAAAACTTATTCCTTCCAATTACGTGTTCACTTTTGAAGCGGAGCAGATCATGTGGATGAAAAAGTACAACAGGTATAAAGATTTTTGTACTGAAATAGGTGTTTTCCAGGGACAGCTTGTCGCTGTGCTTTGTCCGCTTGACGATAAAGGGCAGAGACTGGTAGTCGATCAATTTCCTTACAGTCCGCTTAAACCGTTGGACGGAGACCTGAGACTTGTAGAAACTGAGCAGTATACGGTGACCAAAAACGCTATTCTTTCTAAAGATCTGCAGAGGATAGATGATAATTCAGACACCTATTTGCCGGTAACCAATAAGCCGATTCTTGCGCAGGATATCGCTGTTGCTGCCATTGAAGAATGGAGAGACGAGGCCATGATGTGGTTCTACAGAGAGTGCTCGGAATTCAAAGGAAGCCGCGTTTTCAAAAAATTCTATGTGCCTTCTGAAGATATTTATCCTACGAAAGACAATCTTAAGCGTATTATCTGTTCTTTCGGGCTTAAAAATTCAGCGGTGTACCAGAGACTTTTGCCGACGCTTATCTTTATCTCTTTCTACGAAGAGTTGCAGGGGAACGGCAGTGCTTCTACCATTTCAAATACTTACGACTGGTCTCAGCCTTGCCCGCCGATGTGCCCGTTTAATTAATATTTAAATCTATTGTGGATACGTACAAAGTAATACTTTATCTTAATAATAGTTTACTTTTCATTTGTGCCGTTATAGGACTTATCCGGTACAAATTTTTAAAAAATACAGAAAAATGGTATGTCTATTATATCATTTTTCTTTTTTTGATTGAAGCTGTTGTTAAACTCTGTTTTTATATTTTCGGAATAAAGGATGTCAATTTTGTTTTTCCTTTTTATGTAGCCGGAGAATTCCTGTTGCTGGGGATTTTATTTATCAGGAAGCTGAAGATGCCCAATTACTGGTATATTCCGGTGGGGTTGCTTGCCGTTTTGTTCCTTGCAGACTTCCATCTGCTGGAAAATGATGTGAAAAAAGCAATATCAAATATTGTTGTGATCTGTTTTGCAGGATATGCATTGCTCACGGAGATCAAAAGCAGTAAGGTGAATGACCGCTTTATGCTCGCGGACAGCATGATTTTCCTGTATTACGGGCTTTCAGTATTTCTGTTTTTTCTTCTAAGGCAGTTTTCAGAACTGGCGAAGGATGAAGCCGTGACGCTGTGGAGCATTAATAATATCTTAAGCAGTGTTTTGTATGTAACGTTTATTTATACCTTTTTAAAATTAAAGAAATAACCCTCAATATCAGCTTTTTTATCACGCTAATTGTCGTTCTGATAATTATCATGACCTTTATCCTTCTTGCGTACAGAAGCTTTATCAAAAGAATAATTGAAGAGAAAAACGTACAGCACGAGGCTGAAGTACTCCATCAGAAAAATCTGGTGCTCGAAAACATAAAAGCCCAGGAGTCTGAAAGAAAAAGAATTGCCGTTATGATTCACGATGATATCGGAAACAGGCTGAATATTTTGTCATTATGGCTGAATAATCTTGATACGAAAGGGGATGAGCTGATCAGAAAAAATATCACGACACAGATGTCTTCCCTGATTGATTCGGCCAGAAGCATTTCACACTCATTGTATCCGGTGAACCTAGAGTCTGTGGGTTTGGTCTTATATATTGAAGAACTGATCGCCAACCTGTCCGGAAGAATAAACATCTCTTTGAGTGTAAGCCCGAAATTTCAGAAAAAGGATATTTTTATCGAAGTGCAGCTGTACAGGATTATTCAGGAGTTTACCACCAATGTCCTCAAGCATTCGGAAGCATCAAGAGTCTGGATTTATATTAAAGATAACCAAACGAGCCTGGCAGTGGTTATTTCGGATAACGGAGAAAGCTTCGACTATGAAGAAGTGAAGAAAGGAATGGGGATTAAGAATATAGAATCCAGAATAAAATCCATGAACGCCATACACAAATGGAAAAACGTTTTAGATAAAGGCAGTCGGTTAATCATTAAAATTCCGTATCATAATGAATTCACAGATCAAAATAGCGTTAATTGATGATGAGCAGCTCATCCTTGAAGGGGTGAAAATGCTGTTGTCTTCCGAGCAGAATATTTCCGTAAAGTTCACTTCCGGCAACGGACCCGATTTTTTGGAAATTCTGGAAAACACTTCACCGGAAAACTTCCCGGATATTGCCCTGGTTGATGTCCAGATGCAGCCGATGAATGGTTTTGAACTGGTGGAAATCCTCAAAGAAAAATATCCTGATCTTAAAATCATCATACTTTCTTCTCACTACAAAACGACCATCCTTGGCTATATGGTGAAATTGGGAGTTGCAGCGTTCCTGCCTAAAAACTCAAACCGGAATGCTTTCATAGAAGCCATCACCATGGTATATAAAAACGGGATATTCTTTACTCCCGAAGATCATCAGATGATCTTTTCCTACATGAACAGCCCCACCAAGAAAAGAACACTTTTTGAAATGGACGACGAGCTGTCCGACCGGGAAAAAGACGTCGTAAAACTGATTTGCCAGGAATGTACCAATAATGAGATCGCCGAAAAACTCTTCATCAGCCCCAGGACGGTAGAAAGCCACCGCCAGCGGATCGTGGAAAAAATTGGCGCTAAAAATACCGTTGGAATCGTCATTTATGCGATCATTAATAATATCCATCCTTTAGAAAGAATATGATTCCGTAGAAATACGGAATTTTTTATTTGGTACTTTTTACGCTACTGTGCCTGTTTTTTTTAGCGTTACTTTGAAAAATTCATAAAAATAAATCCTTCATTATCAGAATACATGCAGGATAAAATCACAAGGTGACATGAAAAGCAACATAATATCCGTCGGGATTTTTTTTGACGGAACCGGGAACAACGGGATGAATGCCACTTCTCCCGGAAAACCTCTGAAAAACAATGAAAGCTATTACGGAAATATGACCAATATTTATAAAATGTTTACGCTGTTTAATGGTGAGGAAAAACTTTATATTGAAGGAATCGGAACGGTTACTGCCAGGGAAGACAGTGACTTTGCGATGGCTACCTGCAAGAATCCTTCCGGTTTTCAGGGATATTCTTCCGATGACAAAATTCAGAAAGTATTTTCTTTTGTTCAGGATGTAATGGCTGATCATGAAAAATATTATGAATTTTATATTTACGGATTCAGCAGAGGAGCCATGCTGGCCAGAAGCTTTTGCCACGAACTGTTGAAGCCGGATTCGTCGTTACCGGGGAATTTTAAAGTGAAATTTCTCGGCGTATTTGATACGGTGGAATCTGCACCTTTCAATGACTATCATGTAATGGTGCCGCCGGCTGTAGAAAAAGCCCTTCATATCTGTGCAGTGAATGAATGTCGGTTTTTCTTTCCTTTAACCGGTTTTTTTGAAGATTCAGGTTTGATGGAAGATTCGGAATTTCAAACGGGACACACGACCTGGAAAGAAATATTTGTTCCCGGTGCTCATGCGGATATTGGCGGCGGATACCTCGAAGGCTCACAGTCGGTGTACGTGTCCCCGAATTTTCTGCTTGCTGATGAGTTGGATGGCTATATCAATACAATCAGAACAACGTCGACCGATATTACTGGTCAGGAAATATGGAGCGCCCTTCTTGATGGATATAAGATAGACCAGGGAGAGGTTTTCGCTCAGGCATACATTTCCAGAACACTTGTTTATAATGAACTTTCGAAAGTCTACGGAAAACTTATGCTGGAAGAATCAAATGCCGAAAAGCCTGTTTTTAATACAGATCCGGAGCATTCACATTTCGCAATTGATCCTGAAAAACATCCTTATTTGACCCTGCTTTCGGAAGACTTGGAAAAATACATTAAAAATATTTCTCAGGAAATGAAACCTGCCTACGACTATAATAAGCTGAAGGATTATATTCATATTTCAGGAAACTTCGGTTTGTATCATCTTGCTATCAGTAAAAATTCCAACAGCGCCGGCAGTACGGAATTGATCAACAACGGATTGAATGTTCCCGGAAATTCAGACGATCAGTTTATGGCCAACCAGTCGAAGCTGCAGCAGGAAATTCATCATATAGAAGATTCTATAGTAGATTATGCATACGGAACAAATATTCCAAATAATGACCTGTGGAATCGCACGATATTGATTAAGGAAAATTTATACTATAAATGCTAGTACTTTTTCAGTTTTAAATTTAGGTGTGGAGCTGTCTTGGTAAGGCAGCTCTTTTTTTGTTTAAATGATATGTTTAGGTTAAAAAACGACAATATTAAAAACAGGTGCAATCTATTCGAAAATAGCCATTCTTTTTATTTTCGGCTATTCATTTCTTTTTCCGTATTTTTGCACGCGAAAATTCATTATTCACATTAATCATTATTCAACATGCTTTCGGTTCAAGGTTTAGGATTACATCATTCGGGAAACTATCTGTTTCAAAACGTAAATTTCACCATCAAAAAAGATGATAAAATCGGTTTGGTTGGTAAAAACGGAGCGGGAAAATCCACATTGCTGAAGATGCTTTCCGGAGAAATTACGTTTTATGAAGGAAATGTGGTTCCCGAGGGAAATATCACCATCGGATTCCTGAAGCAGGATCTCGATTTTGTAAAAGGAAGAACCGTATGGGCAGAAGCGATGCAGGCCTTTGAGCAGATTAATGCATGGAAAGACGAACTGGAGGAAGTTAACCATCAGATGACGGTAAGAACCGATTATGAAAGCGATTCCTACACGGATCTTATCAATAAAATGACGGAGCTTAATGATCTCCTGATGCATCACGATGCCTATAATCTGGAAGGTGATGTAGAAAAAGTTCTTTTCGGATTAGGTTTCAAAGCTGATGATTTCCAGAAAATTACCGACGAGTTTTCAGGCGGCTGGAGAATGAGGATCGAGCTGGCCAAGCTGCTGCTTCAGAAAAACGACCTGATGCTTCTCGATGAGCCTACCAACCACCTGGATATGGAATCCATCATCTGGCTGGAAAACTTCCTGAAAGATTATCCCGGAGCAATTGTGCTGGTCAGCCACGATAAGCAGTTCATGACTGCAGTCTGCAACCGTACTTTTGATGTGAATAACCGAAAAGTAGATGATTATAAAGCCAATTATTCCAAATACCTTATCATGCGCGAAGACCGCCGCGAAAAACTGATTCAGGCTAAAAAGAACCAGGACGCGGAGATCAAGCAGATGGAAGACAACATCAACAAATTCCGGGCAAGTGCCACCAAAGCATCTTTCGCCCAGTCGTTGATTAAAAAGCTGGATAAAATCGAGCGTATCGAAGTGGACAACGAAGACGTGTCTAAATTCAACATCCGTTTCGTGCAGTCTGTCGTTCCGGGGAAAGTAATCTTTGAAGCGGAAAAATTAGGAAAAGCATACGGTGAAAAACAGATCTTTGATGATGTGGATTTCATCGTTCAGCGAGGCGATCGGATTGCTTTGCTGGGCCAGAACGGACAGGGAAAAACAACCCTGGCAAAAATCTTAGCGGGTGATATCAAAGATTATTCAGGAAACTGGAATCTTGGCCACAATGTAAACATCGGCTACTTTGCCCAGAATCAGGAGGAAGTTTTAACCCCGAATAAAACCGTTCAGGAGGAAGCAGAAGATGCCGCGACGGAAGAAACGAGACCGAGAGTCCGTGACCTTTTAGGATCTTTCCTGTTCCAGGGAGAAGCGGTGAATAAAAAGACAAAAGTACTTTCCGGAGGGGAAAGAAACCGTCTGGCACTCTGTAAATTACTATTGCGTCCTTTCAACACCCTGATTATGGACGAACCTACGAACCACCTTGATATCCAGTCCAAGGAAATCATCAAGCTGGCCTTGCAGAAGTTTGAAGGTACTTTGATCGTCATTTCGCACGACCGGGAATTCCTGCAGGGGCTTTGCGATAAAATTTATGAATTCCGTGACGGAAAAATGAAGGAATTCTTAGGAGACATCAACGAATATCTTGAATTCAGACAGAAAGAATCAATCCGCGAGATCTCTGCTGAAAAGGCAAAGCTTCACAATGAAGTGCCGAAAGCGGAAGTGAAAAAGACGGAAGAAAAACCTGCGGCCAACAGCGGTCAGCCGGCAACGATCGTCAGCAAAGAGCAGAAAAATATCCAGAATAAGATAAAGAAGGTCGAAGAAAAAATTTCTGAGCTTGAAACAAAAGTAGAGGAGTTTGAAGCTTCTTTCGCCAAAGAAAACCCTTCCGAAGAAACTTTGGAAAAATACAGCAAGACGAAAGAAGAGCTGGAAGTCGCTCTTCAGGAGTGGGAGTATCTGGGTACTCAGCTGGACTAATTCCTGGTTTAATAATCAGAAATAATTGGTGAAATTGTTTTTAATATCAATTATTACTGGTGATATAAAAAGTTTATTGGAATTTTTCAATAAACTTTTTTTATGGCTGATCATTCAAAAAAATCGTTGTTTTGCGCTGCAAAATTCTGAATGTAATTTCATTGAGAAATCGTAGATGACTTATACATGACAAGCAAAGTGTTTAATGATTGGGAAGAATTGAGGTAAACAAAAACGACCAGGATTTTTCCATAACATTTGTCAATCCGCAGGAATCCAGCCGCGAATCTTTCCAGCTTGTCTCTGATACTATGCTTAGATTCCCTTCGGAAAATCCCGGATTCGACGTAGTCAACAACAAATGGGGTTGCAGAAACTTTGCTATAGAAAATAAACAAGTGCATTAATACGTCAAATTTGTCATTCTGTAAGAATCTAAACGCGAATCTTTCCAGCTTGTCTCTAATACTATGCTTAGATTCCCTGCGGGAATGACAAATAGGATACGGAAGCTATCTAATAAAAAGTAACGCGTATGTTAACCTTCAAATTTGTAACCCCGGTGGAAGTTGGAATTTGTAGAAATTATTTATACTGCATAGTCTAAATCAACGGCAATATCTTAATCGAAGCCACGCTAAGATTCGTGAAAATCCGTGTCATCCGTGGGAGATTCTTTCACTTTTATTTATCAATTAAAATATTTTAAGAAAACTTTAATCCCGATCTTTTAAAATATTTTTATAATTTTGAAGCATGATTTTTAAAGAAAGCAGAAATCTGAAAAATTTCATTTCCAAATTGCTGTTTGGGATCTATTTTCTTGCGCTGTTTTCCCAAAACTTCCACAGCCACAGCTCAGAAGAAGTTTTTAAAAATTTCAGCTTTAAAAAATCGGAAAATACCGTAACCAAAAACGTAGCGAAAGAAAATGCGGCCGACTGTCTGGCCTGTCATTTTATGGCTACGGGACATACCTTAATTCCTGAAGAATTCAGTTTTTCTTTTGAAAGCTATACCCATGAAGTACAGCAGATCATCAGCATTCAGGAAAAGATCTGGTCTCAGACCAAATTTACGTTTCAGCTCCGCGGTCCGCCGGCAATTTCATAACGTATAGATTCTTATTGGTTTAAAGTTTAATGTCTTAAGTTCAGGATGAATTTTCCTGGCGGTATATAGGTACATACATTTCACTTTATCCGATTCCAACCATTAATTTTTTACGAAAAAATGTATCTGAAAGGGTACGCAATCAATCTATTTAACAATGAAATTGATATACAGTGTTATGCTTATCCTATGTGGATTCGCATTGACCAACGCGCAGCAAACTTATACCGTAGAAGGAACTGTTCAGGATTTTCATGACAAAACCATGCTGGAAAATGCCGTGATAAAAATCGGAAACTTCTCGGCAAAAACTGATAAAAGCGGTAAATTTTCCATTGGCAAAATTCCTGCGGGAAACTATATACTCATTGCTAAACATCCGGATTGTAATGATTATACTGAAAATGTAGGAGTTACAAAGGATTTGCATTTGGCAATCACACTTGAGCATCATATCCAGGATATTGAAACGGTAACGGTACATGGGAGCCATAAAAACAACGGAAGCATGGTGGTTAAAACCATCGATAAATCCACGATTTCCAGGAATATAACCGAAAACCTGGGAAACCTGCTTACCAATATTTCAGGAGTAAATACCCTTAAAACCGGGAATAATATTGCAAAACCTATTATCCATGGTCTTTATGGAAGCCGTGTAGCCATTCTGAACGACGGTGTAAAGCTGGCAGAACAGGAATGGGGCGTAGAGCATGCTCCCAACGTAGACGTCAATAATTTCGAACATATTGATGTGGTAAAAGGAGCATCTGCGCTGAAATACGGAAGTGGTGCCGTAGGAGGCGTTGTGGTTTTGCAGCCTCAGGTATTACCTAAAAAAGATACGATCATGGGGGCGGTTTCTCTCTCAGGGATTTCCAACGGGCGTGGCGCAGATCTTAATGTAAGGCTTGCAAAAACCTGGGAAGATGGCTGGGCCATCAAAACCAATGGAAGCTTCAAAAAGCTCGGAGATCTTGAAGCGCCAGATTATGGGTTGATGAATACAGGACTTCAGAGCTCGGGATTTAATTTCGGAGTCCAGAAAATGACTTTTAACAAAGGTTTTTCTTTTGATTACTATCTTACGAAAAGCTCCATAGGAATTCTCAGAAGCTCCCACGTCGGAAATTCTGAAGATCTTCTGACGGCCCTTACTTCTCCGGAGCCTATTTATCAGAGAGATTTCAGCTATGATATCGATAATCCGAGACAGGATATTGAACATCATATTGCTAAAGTTTCCGCTTATCAGAGATTTAAAAATTTCGGTAAAATCACGGCTACATACAGTTTTCAGTACAACCACCGAAAAGAATATGACATCCGCCGCGGAGAGGAACTGAGTAAAAAACCGGCTCTCGATCTTGAACTGATCACCAATGACCTGAATATCGACCATCTTATCGAAAGAGGAAAGTGGAATCTGGAATCAGGAATTAATGCAGGATATCAGAACAATTACTCCAACACAGAGACCGAGGCGAGGAGACTTGTACCGAACTATGACCGGTATTACGCCGGGATCTATTCCGTTTTGAAATACAAACTTACGCCTGATCTTGATCTGGAAGTGGGTGGAAGATATGATTTTGATCATTACGAAGTAACCAAATGGTATGATCTCAGTGACTGGAATAAATTATATGCCTCGGATTATCCGCAGTTTGTCGTACGCATCAACAAAAACAGGATCCTTACCAAACCTTCATTAAGCTACAATAATATTTCGGCAAATGCAGGAATCACATACCGGCCCGCACCGAATTTTGACCTTAAATTCAACTACGCGAGAGTCTCAAGATCACCGAATGTAGCCGAGCTTTTTGCCGACGGGCTACATCATTCTGCGGCCATTATTGAAAGGGGAGATATGAGAATTAAAAATGAAACAGGAAATCAGTTTAATTTCGTAGCCGATATAAGGGCTAATGTTTTAAAAGGATTGAATGTTTCGGTAAACCCTTATTTCTTTTATACCAAAAATTTCATTAATGAGATTCCTTCAGGATATCAGAATACCCAATGGGGCGGTGCTTTTGTCGTGTACCAATATGAGCAGATCGATGCGAAAATGTATGGGGTAGATCTCGATGTTCAGCTTAAGATCACAGATAATCTGGCTTATAAGGGAAGTGCGGCTTATGTATATGGCCAGGATCTTACGCATGATGTACCTTTAATCATGATGATGCCGCCAAATTTAAATAATTCATTGGAATTCAGCAAGAAAGAATGGGGCAACTTTTATGTAAATGTAAGTAACAATACGTATCTGAAGCAGACAAGATTTCCAATTTATAATGTACCGATCAGACTATTCGATTCAAACGGTAATGCGTACAACCAGGAAGTGGATATTTCGACACCTCCAAACGGATATTCGCTTTGGAACCTTCAGGCAGGGGTAAAGCTGTCTAAAAATTTCGGCGTTGATTTTTCAGCCCGAAATGTATTCAATAAAGCCTACAGAGATTATCTCAACAGGCTCCGTTTCTTTGCCAATGACATGGGAAGAAACTTTATTTTAACTTTTAAATATCAGTTTTAATTACTTAAATCAAAAAAAATGAAAAATATTTTTAAAAATACAACACTTATCGCAGGACTATTATTTTTATCAGCTTCTTTAAGCTTAACGTCTTGTAACAGAAGCGACGACGAAGCAGATGACCTTCCTCAGGAAGAATTGTCGGATGTTTTATTGAAAGTAACCGATACCTCTACAGGAACTTCTGTGGTGTACGATTATCAGGTAAACAGCACCAGTAACCCGAATGTTAAACTTGTTGACGGTCATACGTATAATGTAGAAGTAATGTTCAAAAACGGTGACGAGGATGCTACCCAGGAAATTAAAGAAGCAGTGAATGAACATTTCCTGGTTTATAATTTCCCGAATTCTGATATTACTTTGACGCGTACTGACGATCCGGGATTTGTAAGAGGAGATGGAAACCATGTCGGGATAAAAACAAAGTGGGTGGTCAACACAGCAATAAAAAATACTTCCGCTCCCGCACAGCTTGTTCTTACCCTTTATCACGAACCGGTGACGGTTTCTGAAGCCTCTTCTGTAAGCGGAAACGGCATGATCTACGGAACTCATACGGGTGGTGAAACCGACGCTCAGGCAACTTATAATATTATTCATTAATATATTCTTCAATCTTGTTATGAAAACCACTGATTTTTTCGGTGGTTTTTTATTTAACAATTATTTGGCTTTTTAAGTTCATTTTAATTGAGGATTTTCATAAAATTTTCCTATTTTTGCAACCTAAAATTTTAATCAATAATGAAGGTTACCGCACAAAACCATGATGATGTAAGTGCATTGCTTACAGTGACATTGGAAAAATCTGACTATAAAGAAAGAGTTGAAAAGCAGTTAATTAATTATGCTAAAAATGCGCAAGTTCCTGGTTTCAGAAAAGGAAAAGTGCCTTTAAGTATGGTTAGAAGACAATATGAAGCAGGTATTGCTTTCGAAGAAATCAACAAACAGGTTTCTGATGCTTTAAACAGTTATGTCAACGAAAACAAATTAAGATTAGTTGGTCAGCCTGTACCTCAGCCTGTAAACGAATTCGATTACAATGCTGATCAGTTGGAAGTGGCTTTTGAAGTAGGATTTGAGCCTGAATTCAGCATCGATTTAGCTAAATATGAAGCCCCTCACTACAAAGTAGAAGCTTCTGAAAAAGAAATCAACAAGAGTATCGAAAACATGCAGAAGCGTTTCGCAGAGCAGGTTCCTCAAGATAAAATCACTAAAGATTCTTACATTGCCTTAGAAGTTTCTCAGGTTGTGGAAGAAGATGCGGAAGGAGAACACCACCACCATCCTAAAAACGTGACCATTACCGCTGAAAACAAAGAAGCTTTCAAATTGGTGAAAGGTCTGAAAATGGACGGGTCTGTAAAAGTTTCCAAAGAAACTCTTGCCGGAAGCGAAGAATTGGCTAAGGAATTAGGATTCTCCAAAGAAGAAGTTGAGCACTTACACCACAATGAAGTGGAAGTAAAAGTGAAAGATTTTTATTCTTTGAATCTTGCTGAACTGAACCAGGATCTTTTCGATAAAGTATACGGAGAAGGAAACATCAAGTCTGAAGAAGAATTAAAAGAAAAAGTGAAATCTGAACTTGACGAATATTTCCAGCAGAATGCAGACGTTCACTTTGTGAATAAAGTATTGGAGCAGGTTTCTGAAAAAGAAGAAGTAAAATTACCGGAAGAATTCCTTGTAAAATGGTTAATGTTCTCCAACCAGAACATCCAGTCTACGGAACAGGCAAAAGAAATCCTTGAGTCTGAGAAAAACCAGTTGAAATATCAGATCATTGAAGGTAAGCTGATGAGTGAAAACGAAATTCAGTTAGACTATGCTGATGTTCTGGCTCAGGCAGAGCAGTTGGTAAGAAACCAATTGGCGATCTATGGAATTCACCACCTGGGTGACGAAGAAATTCAGAAATACGCTGTTGAGATGTTGAAAGATCAGGAGCAGGTAAGACAGATTTCTTCAGAAGTTGCGATGACAAAACTTAAAGATGTTATCCTTGAGAAAGCAACGAAAAAAGAAACGGTAATCTCTCACGATGAGTTTTTAGAAGAGCTTAAAAAATAATGTATTTTCTATAAATATTTTGAAACCACCATTTTGGTGGTTTTTTTTATGATTAACTCAAAACTTTATCACTCAATATTCATATATTTACGGTCTAAATTTAGTATATGAAAAAGATCATCGTTCCGTTTTTATGCGCTGTGCTGTACGCTGCCCCGGTAGCTGCACAAACTACTACGGCTGCTCCCGCTAAGACGGAAGCCGTAAAATCGAAATTAACACCCAAAGAAGTTATTGATAATTATCTTAAAGCTTTGGGAGGTAAAGATAAACTGGAAAACATCAAAACAACACTTATCGATAATACCCTTACCGTTCAGGGAATGGAAGTGATGATGACCACAAAGAAAATGGGTAACAAATTCAAATCTGAACAATCGGTAATGGGCCAGAAAATGGTTCAGTTTTTCGATGGTGAAAAAGGATATTTTGAGCAGGGAGGCCAAAAAATGGATATTCCGGCTGACAAAATTACAGAATTGAAAAAAAGCAAAGTTATTGATGCTTTAGCTTATGACCCTGCTACTTTCTCAAGCGTTACCGTTGAAAAAATCGACGGGAAAGACTACAATGTTTTGACTTCGGATAAAGGTACTTTCTACTTTGATGCTGCTACGGGATTGTTGTATAAATCTAAAGCCGCAGAAGGAACTGCCACTGTAAAAAGCTATATGACGGTAGACGGAATCAAATTCCCACAGGAAATAGAAGCTGAAGGAGGAGGCCAGAAAGTCGTAATCAAAACGACAAAAGTCACGGTCAATTCAGGAGTTTCCGATGCTGATTTTAAATAAAAGTTAGTTATTTAACATATTATAGCCGGGTTTTCCCCGGCTTTTTTTATTGATTTTATATTTTTAACTAAAAGTTTAACCAAAATAATGAACGGCGTTTTCTTTAAATATATATTTTTATCTGAACTAAAATACAACTTGATAAAAAATATTCAAAGTGCATCATGAGTTCTCCGAAATAAATTATCATTAAGCAGTAAGATGACAACCAGTAAAAGTTTAACGATAATTACGAATATTTAACTTAATATAATAATTTAAATATTTCTTCGTTTTGGGAATAAAGATTACTTTTGAACCAAAAAATTAATAATCAGAATATATGAAGAAAATGCTATCTTCATTTGCAGTCGTTTTTTTATTCTCTGCAAATGCATTCGCACAGAATCTTCCTACAGATCCTTCTGTAAGAATCGGTACTCTTTCAAACGGAATGAAGTACTACATCAAAAAAAATACGTTACCCGAAAAAAAGGTAGATTTCAGATTGGCCATCAATGCCGGATCTATTCTTGAGGACGAAAACCAAAGAGGTCTTGCGCACTTTATGGAGCACATGAACTTCAACGGGACAAAAAATTTCCCGGACAATAAACTGGTGGATTTCCTGCAGTCGATCGGGGTAAAATTCGGCCAGCACCTTAATGCTTATACAAGCTTTGATGAAACCGTTTATATGCTTCCGGTACCGCTGGATAAGCCGGGAAACCTGGATGCAGGTTTAAAAGTGATGGAAGACTGGGCATTCAATGCTACGCTTTCCGACGAACAGATCAATAAAGAAAGAGGTGTTGTTCTTGAGGAATTACGATTGGGTCTTGGGGCCGATAAAAGAATGTCGGATAAATATCTTCCTAAGTTGTTGTACAATTCTCAGTATGCCAACAGGCTTCCGATAGGGAAGAAAGAAGTTCTGGAAAACTTTAAGCCTGAAGTCATCAGACAGTTTCATACAGACTGGTACAGACCCGATCTCATGGCAATCGTAGTTGTGGGAGATATTAATGTAGATGAGGTTGAAAAGAAGATTAAGGATAATTTCAGCAAATATAAAAATCCTCAGAAGCCGAGAGAGCGGAAAACATTTGACCTGCCTAACCATAAGGAAACTTTGGTCGCGGTAGAAACTGATCCTGATGCGACGAGTTCAATGGTGCAGTTCATCATGAAAGATTCTGAAGCTTATAAGCCGGATGTTACGGTTGAACAGTATAATCAGAGCATTGTTGAAAACCTGACCTCTACCATGCTGAATAACAGACTGAGAGAGCTTGTAAACTCCAATAATCCTCCGTTTACTTACGGATCGGTGTATCATGGCGGTACTTATGCAAGGAGCAAAGAGGCTTTCCAGGGCTTTGCTATGGTAAAAGATGGCGGCCAGATCAACGCATTGAAAGTCCTTCTTGAAGAAACGGAAAGAGCAAAAAGATTCGGATTTACACAGACGGAACTCGACAGGGCAAAAGCGCAGGTTTTGTCTAATTTAGAAAGATCATACAACAACCGTGATAAAACGGAAAGTGATATTCTGGTGGATGAATACGTAAGAAACTTCCTAGAGCAGGAGCCGATTCCGGGGATCGCGTGGGAGTATGAAGATAAGAAGAAATTTTTACCATCTGTAACACTTGCTCAAACGAATGACATTATCAAAAAATTCGTAAAAGACGACAGCAGGGTCATAGTGATCACGGGTCCTAAAAAAGACAATGTTCCGATGCCGACAGAGGCGATGGTTTTAAATACTTTCGAAAGCGTAAAAATGGCCGATCTTAAGCCTTACCAGGAAAAAGAAACCATTAAAAATTTAGTAAAACCTTTCAAATCCGAAGGTAAAATTGCCAAAACAGAAAGCGATGCCAAGCTGGGTACCACAACCTGGACGCTCAGCAACGGTGCAGAAGTGACTTTCAAGAAAACGGATTTTAAAGACGATGAAATTGTTTTCACGGCCAGAAGTATGGGAGGAAGCTCTCTGATCAACGATGCAGATTACAATAAAACACAGTTTGCTTTTTCTGCCCTTTCTGAAGCAGGGGTGAACGGTTATTCAAAATCTGATCTTACGAATTACCTTGCCGGAAAACAGGTAAGCGTAAATCCTATGGTAAGCTCTATGTTTGAAGGCGTTTCAGGACGTACTACACAAAAAGACCTGGGTACGGCTATGGAGTTGATGTATGCTTATTTCACAGGATTAAACTACAACCAGGACGCTTTCAATGCCTATAAAATGAAACAGTCTGCGATGTTGGATAATCTGTTGTCGAACCCGCAGTTTTACTTTTCGAGCGAGCATGCTAAATTCATGAACCAGAAAAACCCAAGGTTCATCGGGATTATTCCAACGGAAAAAGAATGGGCAAATACGGATTATAAAAAAGCTTACGACATTTATAAAGAGAAATTTGCCAATGCCGGAAACTTCCATTTTTATTTTGTAGGAAACATTGATGAGGCTAAATTTAAAAATGAAGTGTTGCAGTATATTGCCAGCCTGCCGTCTACAGGGAAAACCAAAAACTTCAAGGATACGGGATACCGACAGATGACGGGAGATTTTACAAAAACCTACAAAAAAGGTAAAGACCCTAAAAGTATGGTTACGATTTCCTATTGGGGCGAGACGCCGTACAATGAGAAAGAAGCTCTGGCGTTGGAAGCCCTTGGAGAAGTAGCGACTATAAAAGTCATTGAAAAGCTTCGTGAGGATGAAAGCGGAATCTATGGTGGCGGAGCAAGAGGCGGAATGTATAAAGCACCTTTCAATAATTACAACTTCAGCATCAGTTTCCCTTGTGGCCCTGAAAATGTAGAGAAGCTTACAAAAAGTGCGATGACAGAACTTCAGAAGCTTATCGAGAAAGGTCCTGAACAGAAAGACCTCGACAAATACAAAGAAGGGGAATACAACGATTATAAGACCAGCCTCAGAGATAATTCGTACTGGATGAATGCGCTGACCAAAAACCAAATGGATGGAAGCGACAAGTACGAGATCCTGAATTACGAACAGAAAGTAAAAGCTTTAACGGTAAAAGACCTTCAGGATGTAGGCAAAAAATACCTTACCAAAGGAAAAATAGTAGCTACTTTAATGCCGGAAGACGGTTGGGAAAATGCCAAAAAAGACGAAGCCAAAACCGAAACAGCAGTAATAAAAGCCGGCGCGGTGAATTAATATTTCATTTTAAACGATATAAAATTTCAAGCAAAAACCGTCTCATCAATATGGGACGGTTTTGTTTATTATTAAAATTCCCAGGCAGTCAGGCCCAAAAACTCAACGGTTTACGATTCGTATTCCTTTTTCCACTCTTCGGCTACGTCACTCAGGACATCATAAAAATCTTCACCGTATTTCCTGATCAATGGTGTTTTGAGGAATTTATAGACAGGAACCTGAAGCTCTTTCCCAAGTGTACAGGCATCACTGCACACACTCCATTCGTGATAATTTAAAGCCGTAAAAGATGAGTATTCCGTTACACGGATCGGGTAGAGGTGGCATGAGATCGGTTTCTGCCAGTCTATGGCTCCGTCTTCATACGCCTTTTCGATTCCGCATTTTGTGATGCCCTTCTCATCAAAAGTTACGTATGCGCATTCACGGTCTTCCACCATCGGGGTCACATACATTCCGTCCATAGGATCGGTGGTCCACGTTCCCTGTTCTTCGAGGGCTTTAATGCCTTCCTGCGTAAGGTAAGGCTTAATTTTATCAAAAATATTATCTAAAATTTCCAGCTCGTCTTTATCCAAAGGAGCACCTACGTCCCCTTCCACACAACATGCACCCTTGCATTTGGTAAGGTTGCAAACAAACTCTTCAGAAAAAATTTCTTCGGAGATCAATTTATCGTCTATCTGAATCATAATCTTTTAAAATAAATCAAAATAATTTCCGGCTTTAAAGCCGATTAAACTAAAAATTATCAGCCATAAGCTCAGCTCCTGCATCCAGTATTTCGGTAAAAACCTCAGCATCCGGCTGATGATGATGGTAGACGGAAATGCAAGAAGCAGTAAATATTCATAGGCCTTATTCATGTACAGGATAATGGTAATCAGCTGTGCTACGGAGAAAACCAGTAAGAAAGTGTATTTGTACCGGCTGACCGGGCTTTTCTTATTGTAATTTCTGAAGTGGTCATACACGGCATAGATCAGCATCAGGACAATAGGGATCAGTGGCAGAAGGCCTGTATAATCTGTCACGAAGGTCATTTTCCCAAAAGGAAAGTAATCCATATTCCATGACGTGTAATCCATAAAAAACATTACGGAAAAATAGCTGAACACAATAAGCAGGATTCCCAGGAAAAATCTGAAAATATTCAGGCCTATTCTTTCGGAGGTGGCAATAACGTGAATGATCACAAAAACTGCCATGGGCCAGGTCGTAGGAAGAAAAATAAAATTCAGCGCCACGATCGATCCTACCAGTACGTAAGATTTTTTTCTGATGTCTTCATTGGTGCTCGTCAGAAGAAGCAGAAGAAAGGAATTGGTAAGTAAGGCAACGGCAATTCCGATATCAAGGGTTCCGGGATACAACCCGATAATAAAAAATGTATATAAAAATAACGGCAGATGAGTCTGATAATTCAGCGCGATGCTGTGAAAGCAGAAATATCCCAAAGCAATTCCCAAAAACGTAATCACCGCGATAATCGCTTCATAAGTGTTGAAATTCAAAAAGTTAAAAGTTATTACTACTAAAAGAAGAAACCCAATATAGACCGGGATGGAAAAAATATTGCTTTCTTTTGAAAGTAATCTAAACATTTTTTATAAATTTGTACAAAGTTAATTTAAAAAAGGAAAATAATGACGTCTTTCTTTCTATTCTTAAGCAAAGTTTTCAAATGGTCGTTTGGATTTTTTGATACATTTGGAAACGTGTTAAACTGGATTTTATTTATTGTTTGCTGCGTATTGTTTACCTACTGGTGCTATGTGTTGGTGGTTACGCTTGGTGGCGATAAAGATAAAGACTACTATTCTCCAACGGAAGGTAAGTTTCCTTACTACGATCCGAATATCTACAAAAACGAAGGTTAATTAATTGGTTATATAGTAAAAAGCCGGTCAAACAGAATTTGACCGGCTTTTTTATTTGTTTAAGCTAAGACTTTCCACTATTCATGAATGGGCAGTACCAGCACAGGAATATTTGAATCTTTCGTAATTCCTTTGGTCAGGCTTCCTACGAAGACATCATAAATACCGCTTCTACCATGAGACCCCATCACAATGAAGTCCGCTTTTTTGTCCTGGGCATGCTCCAGGATAATATCTTTAGCGAGACCCTGTTTCAGGATGTGTTCACAATCGACATCGTGGGCCAGTATTCTCTGCTGTATTTTATTAAGCTGAACCAGCTCCTCTCTGATCTCGTTCTCTTCAACTTCCGGGAAATATTGAAATCCCATATCCCCAATGGCAAAACCGATATCTGACGGTGCCACATGGATCAGAAAAATTCTGCCATTCACCTGCTTTGCAAATTTTACCGCACCTTCTATAAGCTGCTCTGTTTTGTCCCCAAAATCTACGGGCAATACAATATTTACCATAACCTTTAATTTTGTTTACTAAAGTTAAGAAAAATATGCCGGAAAACCGTGTTAAATTATCTATAATATTCTGATATCAATCACTTTTTTATCTTCCAGGTAGGCTTCAAGAATATCGTTTTCATCAATCTTTCCGACGCCTTTCGGAGTTCCCGTGAAAATCAGATCACCGACCCTCAACGTAAAATATTGGGAAACAAAGGCGATAATATCATCAATACTGAAGATCATATCTTTCGTATTTCCGTCCTGAACTTTTTCTTTATTCTTTAGTAATGAGAAACTCAAAGTTTCAAGGTTAAAATCCTCTTTTTTAAAGAAATTTCCAACTACTGCAGAGCCGTCAAACCCTTTGGCAAGCTCCCATGGCAGGCCTTTCGACTTCAGTTCGCTTTGCAGGTCTCGCGCTGTAAAATCAATTCCTAAACCGATTTCTTCATAATGTTTATGGGCGATTTCTTTCTGAATATATTTTCCGCCTTTGGAAATTTTCACCACCACTTCCAGCTCGTAATGAACATCATCCGAAAATTCCGGGATGTAAAAGTCATTGCCTTTCAGAACAGCGGTGTCCGGTTTCATGAAAATAACCGGTTTTTCAGGGATTTCATTTCCCAGTTCTTTGGCATGTTCGCTGTAATTTCTACCTATACAGATTATTTTCATAATTATTTAATACTAAATGTTGTGTCGATATTAAGTTCTTTATCAATCAGTTTACTTTTGATTTTTTTTCAGGAGCTTTTTCCCGCTTTCCACTGTATCTTTTTGGTCTGCAACCAAAAAGGATGTCGTTGCAATCGGGGCTATGAACACTGAATGGTCAATTTTATCATTAAAAATAGAAAGACTTTAGATCAGATGAATATCAGGATGTCTAAGCTTGTTGATACATTAATGCATAAACTCATTTCCGCAGTAATAGCAGACAAATTTATGGCTCGTCAAAATTGAAATCCCAAAGAAACTTGTCGCACTGTCGTCCCTGTAGATGTGATTGGAGCCGCATTTCGGGCATACAAAATCAAATTCGGGATCTGCAATGGTATGTTCTACTTCCAAAGAAAACGCGTCGTTTTCTTTGTACTCCTCCAACACCCGATGGGCCTTTTCCAGGTCTTCCTCGAAAACCTGCAGCTGAATACCGCCGACAGCCTGCGACAGAAGCCAGTCCGACTGGATCAGCTGTTCGTTGGCAATAAAGCTGTTGATGCCTTTTTCGGCCAGGATCTGCTTGTCACGGTTAGCCTGGAGCGCCGTTTCATAAAATTTGAATTTTACCAGTTCGCTCATCGTTAAAATCTGCTGGATAATTGAATTTTAGTAAAAACTTTCTTTGTATACAGAGGGAATTCTGCATTCTGAAGCCATCCGAAGTAGCCGAGATCTTTTTTGAAAACGACTTTTACACACTGTCCTTTATATTTTCCGAAATTAAAAACCTCTTCCAGTTTTTCGTTGTACCCGATAAATCCGGCAAGATCTGCGTGTTTATTGTGGAAGGTAAATTCGCTCAACGGTCCTATTTCATTCGGAATATCGTCGTATTTTCCGACCTGGGCATCCAATACCTCAAAAGTTGCCATGACGTCTGCTTCAGCAGAGTGCGCATTTTCCAGGGTCTTTCCGCAGTAAAACTGATAAGCCGCGCTGAGATTTCTAGGCTCCTTTTTATGAAAAATAGTCTGCGCGTCTACCAGCCTGAACTTGCTCAGATCAAAATCAATCTCTACCCTCAATAATTCTTCGGCCAGCAGAGGAACATCAAAACGGTTGGAATTAAATCCACCCAAATCGCTTCCTGAAAGCATTTCCATGATTTTCGGCGCAATTTCCCTGAAGGTAGGTGCGTCTTTCACATCTTCATCATAGATTCCGTGGATTTCGCTGCTCTCTTTCGGGATCGGCATTTCAGGGTTTACTTTCCATGTTTTACTTTCTCTGGAAGCATCAGGATTCACTTTTAAAATACAGATTTCAACGATACGGTCTTTTCCGATGTTGGTTCCTGTTGTTTCCAAATCGAAGATACAGAGCGGTTTATGTAATTTTAAGTTCATTTGTTGTAATTTGAAAATTTGAGAATGTGTTAATTTGAAAATGGAATTGCATTATCATCAATCCTATTTCAATTGTTTTTGAAAGACTAAAGAGACCAGAATATAGTAGATGATGACTAAAGGAATTCCGACCGTTTTAAAAATAATCAAGATAATAATTGAACCGATTAATAAAGCTATTTTTGGATAATTATCCTGTAATTTCATTGATTTGAATTTCATGGCGATCATCTTTATAGGCGAAATCAGAAGCCATGATAAAAATACGGTTAAAAAGATAAGTACTAAGCTGTTATTTAATAAAGAAGCAAAAACCTCCTCGTGTCTGAAAGCGTAATACAATCCGAAAATTAATATCGTATTGCTCGGCGTATTGAGACCTTTGAAATAATATTTCTGTTCTTCATCCAGGTTGAAGATCGCAAGACGTAAACATGAAAAAAGCGTAATAAGCAAGCCGAAATACTTGAGTTCAAAAGGTAATGCGATTCCTGCCAGATTGCTGCCGAACGGTTCAAGAATTTTAAACATCGTAAGTCCCGGAACCAATCCGAAACTCACCATATCCGCCAATGAATCGAGTTGAACCCCAAGATTGGAATTGGCTTTTAAAGCGCGGGCCACAAAACCATCAAAAAAATCTAAAATCAACGACAGAAGCAGGCAGATCGCAGTCGTCTGATAATCACCCAGAATCAGATGAATAGCCCCTACGCAGCCTGAAAAAAGATTTCCCAGCGTGATGATATTGGCTACGTTATTTTTAATAAAATTCATAATCACAAAATTAAAACAATAAATCTGTTAAACAAGGTAGCAATTTAACAGCAGAACAATTTAACAATAATTATTGAATTATTTCAGGGCCTGCCCCTCATCCGTACACTGCCGGATTGATAAACTATTACATTGATACACTGTTACATTGTTGCATTGATATACGGTTACATTATTTATTTTGGTAAATTTGCGCATGAAATTTTTTAAAGAATTTAGAAAACAAGAGGTTCTGGTATTGTTATACCGGATTTTTTTAGCCTATTTTTTCTATCAGATTGCCCGGTTTTTATTCTGGTATTTCAATCGCGGATTGATAAAAATAGATTCTGTGTCAGATTATTTTAGCCTTTCTTTCCATGGAATTGCGTTTGATACCACGGCAATTTTATATGTGAATGCACTTTTTATCCTGTTGAGTATCATTCCTGTTATCATCAATACCAAGGCAGCATATCAGAAGTTTCTGTTCTGGCTGTACTTCATCACCAACGGAATTGCCTATGCCATGAATTTCGGTGATATGGTATACTTCAGATTCTCCCAAATGAGGCTTACTTCCGCAGCACTTCAGGTGGCACAGCACGAGAATAATATTTTGAAGGTTTTTACCTCTTCGGTCACTCAAAATCCTTTTGTGATCATCTGGTTCGTGATATTAATGGGATTGTGGATTTTCCTTTACAGAAAGGTAAGAATAACAGAACGTAAGCCGGCAAAACTGGTTCCGTATTTTATCTGGTCTGTCGTTGTACTCTGCTTGACGGCCGTTCTTACCGTTGGCGGAATACGCGGCGACTTTAAACACAGCACAAGACCCATTAACCTTGTTGATGCAAACCGTTTTGTAAAACTGCCTGCGCAGGGAAATATAGTGCTGAACAGTACGTTTTCCTTTTTCCGGACTTTAAATACCAATAATTTTAAGGAAGTACATTTTGTCGATGAAAAATTTATTGATGACAACATCCACCCGTATAAACTGTACGAAAGAATGGTAACGGAAAAACCGAATATCGTGATTTTTATTGTGGAATCTTTCAGCAGGGAGTATTCCGGAGCATTTAATAAGGATAAAAACATCAAGGATTATGTTTCCTATACTCCTTTCATGGACAGCCTCGCGGGGCAGAGCCTTATTTTTCCCAATACTTTTGCCAACGGACGGCAGTCCATCCACGGGATGAGTTCCGTTCTGGCAGGAATTCCGAGTTTAACGGACGCTTTTACGAGCTCACCGTATTCCAATCAGAAAATTCAGTCCATTGTTTCTGTCTGTAACGAAATGGGCTACGATACGTCATTCTATCACGGTGCCCCGAATGGTTCCATGGGCATTTTGGGCTTTGGGAATATTTTAGGCTTTAAGCATTATTTTGGTAAGACCGAATATAATAATGACAGCGATTTTGACGGAATGTGGGCCATCTGGGATGAACCTTTCCTGCAATATTTTGCGAAAAATGTAGGTAAAAAGCAACCTTTTCTGGCCACCGTATTTACAGCATCTTCACATCATCCGTTTAAAATTCCTGAAAAGTATAACGGTAAATTTAAAAAAGGAAAGAACCCGATGCATGAGCCGATTCAGTATACCGATTATGCGATTAAAAAATATTTTGAAACGGCAAAAAAACAGCCATGGTACAAAAACACGATCTTTGTTTTCACAGGAGATCATACCAATGAAGTGTATTATCCCGAATATGAAAAAATTATGAACCGTTTTGCTGTTCCTCTGATATTTTATTCACCAAATCCTGAATATCATTTAAAAGGCGTAAATAATGAACTGGCTCAGCAAATTGATATTTATCCTACACTGGCCGACCTGATCGGTTATAATAAAAAAATCCGAAGCTGGGGCCGAAGCCTGGTAAGCGAAAATCAGTATCCTCCGGTTATTGCCAATTCAGACGGTTCCGTAGAGCAGTTTATGATCGGAAATTACATTTATCGGTTCGATGGCAAAGAAGTCGTGGGAATTTTTGATAAAACTGATCTGGGACTGGAAAAGAATCTTATGGATCAACTAAAGAATAATCCTGAAACAAAAAAGGGTATACTGATTGCCAAGGCATGGTATCAGGATTACATGAACAGGGTGATCAACAGGAAATTGTATTGATCTGAACATGAATTTTCAGCAATGCCCGTTTTAACTATTTGAGTTAAAGCGCATCTATCTTAATGTATGTTCCGGATAATAATATTTTTTGTTATTTGGAAATTAATTTCTATTTTTAAAGATAGATACGTAACAGAATTATTTTATTACAATTAAAACTATAAGAAAATGAGAAAATTATTATTAACATTTATTCTTTCCTTTTTCGGAGTCCTGTCATTTGCCCAGATCGAAGGAAAATGGAAAACAATAGATGATGAAACCGGAAAACCGAAATCGATCGTGGAAATTTTTAAGAAAAACGATGGTAAGTATTACGGGAAAATTGCTCAGCTCCTGATCAAACCGGAAAACAACAATTGTGTTAAATGCAAAGATGACCGAAAAAACAAACCCCTGATCGGTTTGGAGATCATCAGAGGTTTATCGAAAGACGGAGACGAGTTTAGCGGAGGAACGATTACCAATCCTAAAGACGGCAAAAGCTATAAAACCGAAATCGTAAGAGAAGGAAATACTTTGAAAGTGAAAGCTATTGTTCTGGGGATTGCCGTAAAAACACAAACGTGGCATAAGGTAGATTAAGAAACAGAACACCAGTATTAAAAATATGAGACAATTCAGCAATGAGTTGTCTTTTTTTGTGATATAAATAATAAAAAACACTATTTTTGTACTCTAAATTTTTCAAAAAGATATGGCAGAATATACTTTTCGTGAGGTAATTGCACAGGCAATGAGTGAGGAAATGCGTAAAGACGAATCCATTTATTTGATGGGGGAGGAAGTCGCAGAATACAACGGTGCATATAAAGCTTCAAAAGGAATGCTGGATGAATTCGGTCCTAAAAGAATAATCGATACACCTATTGCTGAGCTTGGTTTCGCAGGAATCTCTGTGGGAGCTGCAATGAATGGGAACAGACCAATCGTAGAGTTCATGACGTTCAATTTCTCATTGGTGGGGATTGACCAGATTATCAATAATGCTGCAAAAATCCGTCAGATGAGCGGTGGTCAGTGGAACTGCCCTATCGTTTTCCGTGGTCCTACGGCTTCTGCAGGACAATTGGGAGCAACACACTCGCAGGCTTTTGAAAGCTGGTATGCCAACTGCCCGGGATTGAAAGTGGTAGTGCCTTCCAATCCTTATGATGCAAAAGGATTACTGAAAACAGCAATTCAGGATAACGACCCTGTAATTTTCATGGAATCTGAGCAGATGTATGGTGATAAAATGGAGATTCCTGAAGAAGAATACTACTTACCAATCGGGAAAGCGGATATCAAAAGAGAAGGAAGTGATGTAACACTGGTTTCTTTCGGTAAAATCATGAAACTGGCGATGCAGGCCGCTGAAGATCTTGCGAAGGAAGGAATTTCTGTAGAAGTGATCGACCTTAGAACTGTTCGTCCTTTGGATTATGATACGGTTTTGGCATCTGTTAAAAAGACAAACAGGCTGGTTGTTCTTGAAGAAGCCTGGCCTTTTGGTTCTGTAGCTTCGGAAATTACCTATATGGTTCAGCAGAAAGCATTCGATTATCTGGATGCTCCTATTAAGAGAATTACAACCCCTGATGCACCTGCTCCTTACTCCGCTGCTTTATTTGCAGAATGGTTCCCGAAACTTGAAAAAGTGAAAGAGGAAATCAAAAAAGCGATGTACGTGAAATAATTAACATAATTATAGAGAAAAACTTCCGAAAGGAAGTTTTTTCATTTATTATATTCATGAAGAAAAATTCTCAGGGTTGTAAATTTGATTTAAATTTGCGCGTTTAAAATAAAATTTAGCTGATATGGCAGAAGTTACAGAAGGCGGTCAACACTTTGACATTAAGAAGCTTTCTTTCATTGGGGTTCTGGTTTCTCTGGGTATTGTTTTTGGAGATATCGGTACTTCACCGCTTTACGTAATGAAAGCAATAGTAAATGCTAGAGACGTTGGAAGCACAATGCCTTTTAACGAATATATCGAAGGGGCGCTTTCCTGTATCATCTGGACGCTGACTCTTCAGACCACCATAAAATATGTTATTATAGCCCTTAGAGCGGATAATAAGGGAGAAGGTGGGATTCTCGCCCTTTTTTCACTGGTGAAAAACCTCAAGAAAGGATGGCTTTATCTTATTGCTATTGTCGGAGCGGCGGCACTTATTGCCGATGGGGTTATCACGCCTTCGCTTACCGTAATGTCGGCTATTGAAGGTCTTGAAATTTATAATCCGCATACACCGGTAGTTCCGATTACCATTGCCATTTTAATTGTTATTTTCGTTGTACAGCAGTTCGGGACAAGTTTTATCGGTAAGTTTTTCGGACCGGTAATGGTGATCTGGTTTCTGGTATTAGGCGGTTTGGGACTGTCTCATTTAAGCGAAAATATAGAGATCCTCAGGTCTTTTAATCCATATTATGCCTATAAGCTTATTGTAAATTCTCCGAGCGCAATCATTATTCTTGGCGCGGTTTTTCTTTGTACTACAGGGGCTGAAGCTCTTTATTCAGACCTGGGACATTGCGGTGCGAAAAATATCAGGGTAAGCTGGGGATTTGTAAAAGTAATGCTTATTCTAAACTATCTGGGACAGGGGGCATGGCTTTTAACCAACTATAATAAACCGGGCTTCTCTGTGGTTAACCCTTTCTTCGGAATCATGGAAGAGTGGATGGTTATTCCGGGCGTAATTCTCGCAACAGCTGCTGCGATTATTGCCAGCCAGGCCTTGATCACAGGTTCGTTTACGATTTTTTCAGAGGCGATGTCTCTTAATTTATGGCCGAATCAAAAGATCGATTATCCTTCCGGGGTTAAAGGGCAGATGTACATTCCGAGGATCAACTGGGGATTATTGTTGTTCTGCATTATTGTTGTCCTACATTTTAAAGAATCCGGGAAAATGGAAGCGGCGTATGGGCTGTCGATTACCGTCACCATGCTGATGACCACTGTTCTTTTGGTGTACTGGTTGTTGAAACACAGAGTCAATAAGCTTTTAATCCTCGTCTTTGCCTTAGTGTATATGGCTATTGAGCTGGGCTTTTTCAGTGCCAATGTCATCAAATTTATGGAAGGAGGCTGGATCACGGTCGTGCTGGCAGGTTCCATAGGAGTATGTATGTACGCCTGGTACAATGGCAGGCTTATCAAAACCAAATTTATCAAATTTATAAAGCTCGAAAACTATATTCCAATCATCAAGGATATGAAACTTGATGAGACGATTCCCAAGTATGCAACCAATCTGGCTTATCTCAGCAGGGCAAAAAGAAATGATGAAATAGAATCAAAAATTATCTATTCTATCATTAAAAAGCAGCCGAAAAGAGCCGATCACTATTTCATTCTCAACATTACCAACCAGGAAGACCCGTATACTTTCAAATATGCCGTAGATGAAGTGCTTCCGGGGACGATTTATAAGATCAACTTTATGTTAGGATTTAAAATAGACCGCAGGATCAATGATTATTTTGATATGGTTTTAAGGGATATGATGGCCGATGGCACAATCCCTTCAAGAAGCAGCCATCCTTCGCTGAGGGCACACAATATTCCGCCGGATCTGAAATATGTCATCATAGATAATACCTATATCAACGATATATTACTTACCGTAAAAGAGAAAATTATTCTTAATATTTATAATTTCGTTAAGTATATCGGAAGTGATGATTTCAAAGCATGGGGAATCACTTCGCACAACGTAGAGGTCGAATCTGCGCCGATGACGGAAGACTGTGTAAGCAAATCGAGAATCGAGCAATGTGGTTTTATACGCCATAATAGTTAAATTCTTTAACATTTGGGTACAATAGGTATTTAAATAAAAATCAATAAATTTGTACATAAATTTTTTGATGGATACGATACAAAAGGAAAAAAATATTGCACTTATTAAAGACGTTTTAAGGAACTATCTGCTTGAAAAAGGTTTTCGGAATACTCCTGAACGATATACAATATTAGAAGAGATTTACAGTATGGATCATCACTTTAATGTTGATGATCTGTATCTCCTGATGCTGCAGAAAAAATACCATGTTTCCAAAGCAACCATTTATAATACCATTGAGATTTTCCTGGATGCAGGGCTGATCCGTAAGCACCAGTTTGGTGAGAAAACACTTACCTCTTCATCTTACGAAAAGTCTTATTTTGATAAACAGCACGATCATCTCGTGATCTATAAAAAGGATTCCGATAAGGAAATTGAGGAAATCATAGAATTCTGTGATCCGAGAATCCAGGGAATTAAAGAAGCTATTGAGGAAGCATTTGGGGTAAAGATCGATTCTCATTCGCTGTATTTTTATGGTACAAAGAATGACTAACCTTTCTGTGAGGCTGATGTACGGCCTTCTCCTATGTATTTCTTCGGTCCTTTTTGCACAGGATAATCCTAAGCCTTTACAGAAAGACCCTTATTTTACCCCGAAAACGGCCCCGCAGAAAAATGCGCCGCCACCGGAAAAGGTGAAGCATATCCATTCTGATGAATTGCGGAAAGATGCTGACAAATATGACGGAAACAATTACTTTACGGGTAATGTTCAGTTTAAGCATCAGGGCTCGTTGCTGAATGCGGATCTGGTAATTGTGTACGAGGAGCAAAACTTCGTGAAGGCAATCGGTAATGTAAAACTCCAGAATGCAGACGGGTCGGTGATTACCGCAGATGAAATGGAATACGACGGGAATACCCAGAGAGGGATTGCCCGGAAAAATGTCGTGCTCACAGACCCGAAAGGGACGGTGATTAAAACCGAAACCATGTACTATGACAGGATTTCCAACCAGGCATATTACAACACGGGAGGAACGATTAATGACGGGAAGAGTACGACCTATTCAAAATCGGGAACCTACTTCCTGAGTACGCGGACGATCGATCTTTCGGGAAGAGTGAAAATTGAAGACGCACAGTATGTTCTGGAAGGTGATAATGTTGTGCAGAACCAGAATACCAATGTGGTCAACATCAATGGCCCGACGACCATCGTTAATAAAAAAGATCCTAAAAACCGTATCGTCACAGATAAAGGAAATTACAATACCAATACCAAAGAAGCATTCCTATACAAGAATTCAAGGGTGTATTACAATGATAAGATTCTTACCGGTGACGAGATGTACTACAATCAGCTCACGGGTTTTGGAAAGGCGACCGGCAACGTAACATTGGATGATCCCAATGAAAGACGATGGATAAAAGGCGGATATGGTGAAATTTTCCAAAAGAAGGATTCGGCGATGATGACCAAAAATCCGTATGCCGTAAAAGCGCTGGAGAAAGATTCCATGTATTTTGCCGCCGAAAAGATCATATCCTTCCAAAAACCGGATTCTTCGGATGCCACAGTTAAAAAAAGTTTTCTGAGGGCATTCAGAAAAGGAAGGTTTTATAAGTCGAATGCGCAGGGTAGAGCCGATTCTATTGCTTTTAATGAAACCGACGGCGTATTGCATATGTACAGAGAGCCTATTCTTTGGAGCAATGGGAAGCAGGTGACCGGAAACAAGATAGAAGCCTATTTTAATACCCAGAAAGAAAATATAGATTCACTGAAAGTCATTGGGAATGCCTTTGCCATCAGTAAAGTCGATTCGTTGAATATGAAAGACGAATTCAATCAGGTAAAAGGAAAACTGATGAGTGTCTATTACGGAGAAGATAACAATATACGCGAAGCAAAAGTAATCGGAAATGCCCAGGCCATTACGTATTCTGATGACGAAAATAACCAGACCAAACAAAAGGAGCGGATCGGGATTTCCGTAAGTACTTGTGGAATCATCGATGCTATCTTTGAAGAAAGAGCCTTATATGTGGTGGAATGTAATATCGGTGCGTCTTCAGACACTTATCCGATGAGTATGATTGAACCTTCCAAACGGAAGTTCCCCGACTTCAACTGGAATACGAAAGACAGAATCCTGAAATGGCAGGATATTCTGGTCGACACGCCGAATTATCCGGAAATAAAATATGAATCTGATACGAAACTTTATGATTCTGCACAGAAGGTGATAGATGACGAAAAAGCTAAAGAGGAAGCCAAAAAACCAAAACGCGTCAGACGATAATCTTTATTGAAATAATACAAACTCACTGTCGAAAGATAGTGAGTTTTTTTATGGAAGAGCTTACAAGGAATTAAAGACGGATTCAGTATAAAAAACATCTCATAAATGTGAAGTTTTCATGTTATTGAGCCGTTTAAAGTTTTTGATATTGTGAATCAATTTATTACTTAAATTATATCCATCAGAACGTAAAATTCTTTGTTAATTGTGTATTTTGATTCGTTTTTTACATATCTTTGAGTTAGAAAATAATTAAGCATATTAATATTTTGTGATTTGGTGGTGTCGCTTACAGTTAAATCTCTGTAAGCGATTTTTTTATTCTATCGGTTATATTTCGAAGTGTGACGAATGTTTTTTAGCTTTGCTGAAATTTTTCAATTGATAGAAATGCAAAAAGATTTTTTTACCTACCAGGCACAAACCACGCGGTTTGCGGCAGGTTTTGAAGTGGAAAAAGCGGAAGGAAGCTATATTTATGGCACCGACGGAAAGAAATATCTGGATTTTGTAGCGGGGGTCTCTGCGAACACCCTGGGACATTCTCATCCGAAAGTAGTTAGTGCCATTAAAGAGCAGGCAGAAAAATACCTTCATGTTATGGTTTACGGAGAATATGCGCAGGAAAAACCGGTGGCTTTATGTAAACTGCTGGCGGAATCTACTCCCGATCCTTTGGAAATCACGTATCTGGTAAACAGCGGCGCTGAAGCCATCGACGGAAGCCTGAAGCTGGCCAAAAGATATACCGGGAGAGAAGAAATTGTTTCCTTTAAAAATTCTTATCATGGCAATACGCATGGAGCACTGAGCGTCTCGGGAAATGAAACCCATAAAAGAGAATTCCGGCCGCTTCTGCCGATGATAACCTTCATTGATTTCAACAATGAGAAAGATTTTGATAAAATTACCGAAAAAACAGCTTGTGTCATCCTGGAAACCATTCAGGGGGCAGCAGGCTTCCTGGTTCCTGATCCGCATTATTTAATCAACCTGAAAAAAAGATGTGAAGAAGTCGGGGCATTATTAATCCTTGATGAAATACAGCCGGGATTCGGAAGAACCGGGAAATTATTTTCTTTTGAACATTTCGGAATTGTTCCTGATATTCTGGTCATGGGAAAAGGAATGGGAGGCGGTGTTCCTGTCGGCGCATTTATGAGTTCTGCGGAAATCATGGGAACCCTGGCGCATTCTCCAAAGTTGGGACACATTACAACGTTTGGCGGAAACCCACTGATTGCCGCCTCCAGTTATGCCACGCTTAAGGAAGTTCTTGAAAGCGGCTTAATGGATGAAGTTGAAGAAAAAGAGAAATTATTCAGAAGTCTTCTGGATCACCCGAAAATTAAAAATATCAATGGAAAAGGCCTGATGCTCGCAGTAAATCTGGGCGCTCCGGAATATACCTTACAGGTCGCCAAAAAATGTATGGAAAAAGGGCTGATTGTCTTTTGGCAGTTATACAGAAATGAATACTTACGCATATCGCCGCCTCTCACGATTTCAAAAAAAGAAATTGAAGAAGGCTGCCGTATTATTCTGGAAGTTCTGGATGAAAATTAATTTTGAATGGCATACATACGGGCATCGAATTTTTTCGATGTCTTTTGTTTTGATTCAATATGAAGCAATAAGTATACTCTCTGATGGAGAAAGCATTTCTAAAGGTAAATTTATTACAAAATATCATTAAACAAATATTTGAAAATCTCTGACAAATGTCATGAAGATTATGTAAAAAAGTAAACACATTTTTGTGTAATAAAAAAATTAATTTATATATTGCGGGACGATTAAAACAAAGATTATATGGCGAAACATAAAGTCCATTACGAATTCCCAATGCATTGCTTATCAGAGATTTTATACGAATATCTGGCCACTGCAGAAGGGTTGTCTGAATGGTTTGCGGATGAGGTAGTAGAGAAAGGAGATGACTTCTTTTTTAGTTGGGGAGGCGGCCCTGCCGAGAAGGCGACTTTAATTAGATATAAGCCTGAAGGTTTCGTACGTTTTAGATGGGAAGAAGATGAAGGGACCAAGCATTTCTTTGAAATGACCATCACGATTGATGATATTACAGAAGATCTGGCTTTAAATATCACAGACTTCTGCGAAGAAGGAGACGAAGAAGAGAATGCCATGTATTGGGAAAACCTTATCGAAAACCTTAGAATAAAATTAGGTGCTGCTTAAACGTAAGCAGTATTTGCAGATAAAACTGATGAACGATTTATCGTTCATTATTTTTTTATAATAAATCATATTAAATTGGAAAATCAATATTTTACATCGGGAGAAATAAATGTGGCAAACAGGGCTTTTCTATCAGGAGATGCAGTGAAGGTTTCTTTTTTTATAAGAAACTCGAAATTGATTATGGATGAAGAATGTTATTTTTTTCTGATGGCTTCCATGAGAAAAATGAGACTGAATATTCCCCTGACATACACCCTGGAATTTTTCCAGTCCACTTTTACCAAAGATGTGATCGAAGGCAAAGGAATCGGCAACGGAATCATTAATTTCCATGTCTTCAGAAACAGGGACGGAATTACTTTATCCAAATCCTCCGTATCGTATTATTATGAAGTGACGCCTGTGGATGATGTTTTATCTGTTCACGAAAGGCTGCTTGAATTGGATTTAATCAAGGAAATTAACGTCAATAATAATCTTTTGAGCAATATCCGTGTTCATAGTCCTGAAAATATTTATGGAGAGATTTACGCCCAGGAGAACGATCTCGACGACGTTATATTCCTGAATCCCAATAAAAGGATTGCCCGTACCATATCAGGAAATCTTTTGCTTCTTGAAGGAGATGTTATTAAAATTCCAAAGCAGACGGAAGGAGCCTATATTTCGCCTCTGATGGAAAATTTTGTCACCTTTTTGCATAAAAATAATCTGGCCGATATCCAGGAGCAGGAAATTATTGCATTCGAATCTCAGAAAGCTGAAGAGATCTTTTTGATCTCCGATGAAAAAGGAATTTTTTCGGTAGGTAAAATAAGAAACAAAACTTTTGAAAGTTCCAGGTTTGCAGGATTTGCAGAAGCTTGGCGCAATAGTTTTTAAAATTGACAAACCCGGTAAACAACGAAAGTTCCAAAGTCCTTTACCGGGTTTTATTCTGAAAAATCAGAATTGTTTCTTTATTTAGTATTCATTAAAAACATCAATGAATTTTTGGGCAACTTCCTTCTGGCCTTTCTCGCTGGTCAGATATTTCCGGTCTTCCGTATTGTTGATGAAACCCAGCTCCATAAGTACTGCAGGTGCATTGGATTCCCTTAAAATATGAAGGTTTTTTTCGCCTGCAATCTCACAGGGATTAAACTTTTCAGAAACCAGCCGGGCCAGCTTTTTTGAAGCCTCTGTGTTTTGAGTAAAAATTTCCGGTCCATGCCTTACGGATTCGTCGTGCGGACTGCTGTTCAGATGAAGGGAAATGACCATTACCGGGTTCAGTTTATTGATCAGGTTTGTTCTTTCCGACAGTTGGAAGTCGGTGTCATGATCTCTGGTTAAAACGATTTCGTATTTATCCTGGGCAGCATTGAGCTTCAGGATTTCCCTGCTGATATTGAGAGCAATGTCCTTTTCATAAATACCGTTTTTTATAGAGCCCATATCATTGCCGCCATGGCCGGCATCGATCACGATTATCTTTTTATGTAATGGGGTGAAAGAAAGAAAAGCAGTAGAAAAAACGGATATTGCAAGTAGTCTGATTCCTTTCATATTAGCTGAGTTTTTGGTTAGACAAATAACGTGAATTATTTGCTTAAAAAAGGTTAATGCTTTCCTAAAAAATTGTTAAAAGAAAATGGGAAATCAGTTGATTTGTTTTAATTTAGAGAAATGTCTTCGGGAGCATTCGCCCAAAGTAAGAATTCACCACCGAGATTCTGCATGATGGATTTCCAGAGGGTCTGGTCATTGGGTAAGGTGTAATCGAGATTGTAAACGTCGACTACCGTCCATACTTTTCGCTGGATTTCTTCATCGAGCTGCATCGACGTCCATCCCGAATAGCCGGAAAATATTTTGACATCATTGATATTCAATTCATTGCTTAGAACGGCGCTGATGATATTTTCGATGTCTTCTGTTAAATAAAATTCAGGGGTGATCTCTACCAGATTTTCTGTTACTTTCTTGCCTTTAACGATAAAGAAAACCTTGTCGTTTTCTACCGGTCCGCCGTCGTAAACTTCAATTTTAAACTCAAAAAGATCTATGAATTTATCGCTCATCTGGCTGTTTTTCTTATTTAATATCAAGCCGAATGCGCCCTGTTCGTTATGTTCAATAACCAATACTACCGATCGGGAAAAAATATCACCGGAAATGTCAGGTGTGGAAATTAATATTTTACCTTTGTAGGAGTAATTCATACTCAAATTTAATAAAAAATATTTATGGAAAACCTGCACGATAAAAGAAAAGTGTACGAGAGATCCCAACTTATTGAAAGTGAGATAAAACAAAATCCTATTGAGCAGTTTCGCGAATGGTTCTCGGAAGCAGGCGACAATCCGGTTATTTCTGAAGCCAATGCAATGGCGGTTTCCACGGTAGAGGCAGACGGATGCCCGCGTACCAGAATGGTTTTGCTGAAGGCGTACACCTATGAAGGTTTTATTTTTTACACCAATTACGAGAGCAGAAAAGGAAAGGCTATTGAAACGACCCATAAAGCCTGTCTTCACTTTTTCTGGCCGAATCTTGAGCGCCAGATTATTATTAAAGCTTATCTCGAGCGTATTGCTGAAAACCTCAGTGACGGATATTTCCATTCAAGGCCAAAAGGGAGTCAGCTGGGGGCGGTGGTTTCGCCGCAGAGCCAGGTTATCCCAAACCGTAATTTTTTAGAGGAAAAATTGAAAGACCTTGAACAGGAGTTTGAAAATAAAGAAGTTCCGAGACCGGAAAACTGGGGCGGATATATCGCAAAACCTTATGAAATAGAGTTCTGGCAGGGAAGGCCCAACCGCCTTCACGACAGGATCCTGTATACGTTGGAGGATTTGGACTGGAAAATAGAAAGACTCGCTCCTTAGTTCCAGGAGTTTACATAAAAAAACCTCATCGTGTGATGAGGTTTTTTTTACTTAATCTGAATGATTATTTTTTCTTAGCTCCTGAAACTGCATTTGATAAATCAGCACCAGCTTTGAATTTAGCAACTTTTTTAGCAGCAATTTTGATTGGTTTTTTAGTGGCAGGGTTAATACCTTGTCTTGCAGCTCTTTCTGCTACTGAGAAAGTACCGAATCCTACTAAAGAAACTTTTCCGTCTTTTTTCTTTAAAGTAGTCATTACGTTATTGATGAATGATTCTAAAGCAGATTTGGCTGCAACTTTAGTGATACCTGCATCTTTTGCGATTGCGTCGATTAATTCAGACTTGTTCATAATTTTTCTAATATTAAAGTTAGTTCGTAATAATAGCAAATATAATACTATTTTGTATATGTGCAATTTTTTTATAAAAAAATAAATAATTTTTTTGTTTTTAGGTAAAAATGATTAAAATATCATAATTTACTTTTCTACGTAAAATGTACGTTACACGTTACTAAAATCATGCCAAATGCTTATGTACATTGACTTTAGCAAAATTGAGGTATTGTTTTTTGTTTTTATTAAATCCTGAATTTAAGGTAAAGTATTAATGGTTTTCAGATATATTTGTTGATTTTGCAATTATTGAGAGAAAAAATTGTGTTTAAAGAAATTAAAATGCTGTGATTCTGATAGTTTTAAAATCCATCTAAAAAGCTGTTTTATTGATTTTTATTAATAAATTTGCAGTATGTTAATAGAAGTTTTTAAGTCTAAGATTCACAGGGTGAGAGTTACGGCTTCTGACCTTAATTATATCGGAAGTATCACCATAGATGAAGACCTTATCGAAGCCGCCGGTCTTGTAGTAGGAGAGCGGGTATATATCGTTAATGTAAACAATGGCGAGCGCTTTGATACCTACGTCATTAAAGGAAAAAGAAAATCGGGAGAAGTTTGCCTGAACGGGCCTGCAGCAAGGAAAGTACAGAGAGACGATATCATTATCATCATCGCTTATGCACAGATGACTCCCGAAGAAGCTAAAGATTTTCAGCCTAAAATTGTCTTCCCGGATGAAAAGACCAATCTTTTGACATAAACCGATGGAGAAAAATACGAAGAGTCCCCTTAAATCAATCTTAACAATAGTAATCTCGCTTGCTTTTGCAGGCTTTTTTTTATGGTTTGCCTTAAAAGGATTAGACTTTAAAGTCATACAGAAATCATTATCGAAAGCCAATTACTGGTGGGTGGCCTTTGCAGCCTGCTTCGGAATTGCGGCGTATTGGTTCAGAGCCATACGCTGGAATCTTATGCTGGAACCCATGGGACACACCATCTCAAATTCCAATTCACTGTGGTCGATTTCGTTTGGATATTTAATGAACCTTACTATTCCGAGAAGTGGTGAAGTTGCCAGGGCGACCGCTTTATATGGAGTGGAGGAAGTTCCTGTAGACCAGTCCTTCGGGACGATTATTCTGGAAAGAGTTGTAGATCTGGTGTGTATGGTTATTTTTCTTTGTCTAACTGCTATATTTAAATTTAATACGATTTTATCGGTCTATAATTTTATAATGGAAAAGAAGGAGAACGAAGAAAAATTTGTTCCTAACTTTTTTGAAAGGCAGATGATGAAATTGGGAGTAAACGATTTCGGTTCTTTTTATCTTTATTTAAAAGTAAGTATCGTATTATTGGTGATAATAGGCCTTGCTTTTTTTTATAAATACAAAAAGGAAATGCTTATTAATTTTGGTAAGGGCATTCTTCAGGGACTCACTTCGATATTTAAACTGAAACAAAAAGGAAAGTTCGTCTTATATACCACAGGAATCTGGGTGTCTTATTATTTTGCAGCATATCTCGTATGTTTTGCATTGCCGGAAACTTCAAATTTTACTTTTGACGATGGGTTTCTGATTCTTGTCGTTGGTACTTTCGGAATGATCATTCCGGCAAGCGGCGGGATCGGCGCTTTCAATCTTGCCATGAAATATGGCTTTATGGCGTTGTTTATCTCCATGGGAAAAAGCGGTGAAGCAGGCGGCGAAATAGGCCTGACTTACTCTTTTATTTCATTGCCGCTGCAGATCATTATTATGTTGACGATGGGCCTTATTTCAATTCCTATGCTGGCCGGAGCGAGAAATAAAAAGACTGCGGAAAAGGAAATTGCTTAATCATTCTTTATGTTTTTAAAATACAAATCCGGTTGCCTTACAGGGAAATCGGATTTTTTATTTTGTAATCCACAAGGTACATATTTTTTTGTCATGAAATATTTTGGAAAATTCCTAAATCAGCCATAACTTCGAAGGACGATACCTAAAACACATAAACATTATTATGGCAATTAATTTACAGAAAGGGCAAAGAATTGATCTCGGATTCACAAAAATGACCATCGGCCTTGGCTGGGATCCGAATGAAGAAATGGGATATGATTTTGACCTTGATGCCTCAGCGATCATGATCGATGCTGAACGAAAGCTGGTAAGTGAAGAATACTTCGTTTTTTATAATAATTTAAATTCTCCCGACGGCTCACTTACCCACACCGGGGATGATCCAAGTGGGAAAAACAGTGACGGTGATGATGATGAGGCCATCATTGTCGACCTTGAAAAAGTGGATGAAAGAGTACAGGAAATTCTTTTTGTGGTCACCATCGAAGATTTTGAAAGAAGAAAGCAGAATTTCGGACAGGTAAGAAATTCATATATCAGAATCATCGACAATCTTACCCATCAGGAAATCGCCAAATACGAGCTTGATGAAGATTTTTCCATAGAAACCGGCATAGAGTTCGGAAGACTCTACAAACGCAACGGAAGCTGGAAATTTGAAGCTTCGGGAATCGGATACAGGGCAGATCTGGGATTTTTCCTCGAGAAATATTATAAAGGACAAATAATCAAATAATCATGGCTATTAATTTACAAAAAGGCCAGACCATCAATCTCCGTAAAAATGAACTTGGAAATGAAGTCCATGATCTTTCGTCCGTAACCATAGGATTGGGTTGGGATGTCCGCAAAACCGGCGGATTTTTCAGTCGCCTGCTGGGAATCACTGACGGTCCGGAATATGATCTTGACGCGATTGCCTTTCTGCTTGATGAAAACGGTAAAGTCGCCAATATGGGGAAAACTTTTCCCTCAGGAAACGGCAGGGAAGTGGTTTTGTACCAGAGCGATGTGATTTATTTTAATTCAATGCGGCATCCCAGCGGCAAAATATAGCTTACCGGAGACAACCGAACCGGTGCGGGAGAAGGAGACGATGAACAGATTATCGTAAAACTGGATCAACTGGATCAACGGTTTCATAAAATTGTTTTTGTGGTGTCAATTTATCAGGGAATCAGCAGGAAACAGCATTTCGGGCTGATTGAAAATGCTTTTATCCGGGCCGTTGATGCAAAAGGAAAAGAAATTACAAAATTCAGCCTCTCCGGCGATGTAAGTTTGAACGGAATGTGTACCATGACTTTTGCGGAAGCATACCGGTACAACGGTGACTGGAAATTCCGGGCTATCGGAGAGCCGCACCACACCGACAATTTTATTGATGTGCTGGTGCCCTACACCTATCGCAATTGATTTTTCTGAATTTCAATGCAATTATGAAAAGAGACTTGCTTGAAGTCTTTTTATCTATTAAATCATGATGACAGAATCCTTATAAAATCTGGTGTTGTCGTAAAGATCCGAAAAATACTGATACATCTCCGGCTGCAGTATAAGGCCGTATCTCTTCTCTTCATAGCCTTTTTCTGCGAGGGCGTACAATACTTTATGCTCATGCTTTAAGAAATCAAAAAGATATTTTTCTTCAGAATGATACATGCCTGTAAAAAATATACCATAAATCAGAAAATGATTAAAACTTTCGGAATTGATAAGGAAAGAAAACCGGTAGTCTAAATACACTTCATAATCCGTAAGAATTTTTGAAAAATTTTCGACGCATAACGGGTTTGAAATATCATAAAAAAGATCAATGCCGTGAATGAAAAGCTGGGTTTTCAGCTCTTCATCATCCGAACCGTAGCGGGCGTTAAACCAGTTGAAAATGCATAAAAATTCTTCCCGTGACAGATCTTTGATATTGTCTGCCGTTTTTCTTTTAATGATTTCAAGACTTGCCTTTTTATCATCCTCCATAAATTCAAGCATGCTGTTTTCTTCGCCGCAGAGTTTGTGGTAGAGGTTGATCTTTGCGCTCACAGGATTGGTCTTAATGAAATAGAGTCTGTCTTTCATGGTGCTATGTAATCCCTTGTTTATTTGGTGTTTCCAATACTAAAGGTAGTGAAAAAAAACACATGAAAATGAAGACCGGTAATATTTCATATCAGCTTCCCCGGTGATTTTGCCAGGTTGGCTGTGAAAAACAGTAACCGGAGATAATATCCTGCTTTTTGCGGTTTATTCATTCTGTTTGTCTGTTGTTGAAAACTGCAATGGCGCTATAATTTGTTTTTTAATTTAAAATATTGGAAAATAGGGAATTGAATGCTGTTTCAGATTGTATAATCAGTGGGACTGAGGATCGAAATAGGCTTTGAAGGTCAGCGGATCTTCAGATTTGTCTTCGGCAGTTTCCAGATATTCATGATATTCTTCAGGGTGCATTTCCATGTATACCATGACGATGGCCAGATTGATGATGAGGTTTTTATCAACGGATCCAAGCTTCAGTGCGTGTTGTAAATACTCCAACGCTTTTTCGTTTTCCCCCATATCCGAATATACGGCGCCGATATTAATCAATGCGGCAGTATTCCGGGGTTCTGCCAATAAAATATCGTCAAGTTCCTGAATCAGAAGATCGTTGATTTCGTCCCAGTGGTCTTCGTTTTCCCATCTTTTGGCCTGGAGTTTTTTTACGTTTTCCAGTCTTTGGTTGATCGTATTCATAATTTAAATGATAAAGGTGAACGACTCAGTTTAAAATTTTCTCCATTTTGATATCTGCCCGTTCATACAAGTCCGATTCGAGCGGTACTTCCTGAAACCCATACTTTTTATAAAGGTGAATGGCCGACTCTAACCTCGTATTGGAATACAGGATCAGTTTTTCGATGGAAAGTTCCTCTGCAAATTTAATACAATGCCTCAGCAAGACCGTTCCGATCCCATAACCTTGTGCTTTTTCGGAGACCGCCATTTTACCGAGCTCAAAAACAGATCCGGATTTTTTAAGTAAGGAAGCTGTCCCTACGATTTCACCGTCTAGTTTTGCGTAAAATATAAATCCGCCTTGGTCAATAATTTCCTTTCTCGGGTCTGATAATGAAATACGGTCGCCTTTTTCAACCCGGAAATATTTTTCCAGCCATTCATAGTTGAGGATTTTTATATGATCCTGAAGGTCATCAGAGAAGGGGATAATTTCAATGTGGGTTTGTTTCATAGGTTTGCTCTATGCATATTTAATTAAATGGAAAATAATAAAGCCTTTATCGTTTTTGAGACAAAGGCTTTATAGTTAAAGTTTTTCTACCCAAACGCCCTCTTCAGCAGACTCTCCACCTTCGGCTCACTTCCTCTGAAACTTTTATAAAGCTCCATCGGGTCTTTGGTACCGCCGGAAGACAGCAGGATTTTATATTTGGCGGCAATTTCCGGATTGAAGATTCCGTTCTCCTTGAAATATTGGAATGCATCGGCATCCAGTACTTCCGCCCATTTGTAAGAGTAATATCCAGCAGAGTATCCGCCCTGGAAAATATGCGAGAAGCTTGGACTCATCGCTGTTTCCGGATTGGCAGGATACAATTGGGTCGCTTTCGTATATTCATCCTCAAACTCCTTCACGCTTTTGCTCTCTAGCTCATTAATCTTAGTATGGTAATTCATATCCAAAAGCCCGAAACCTATCTGTCTTAAGGTTTGGTAGCCTTCCATGAAGTTTTTGGATTGTGCTATTTTTTCAATTTTCTCGTCAGGAAGCACTTGTCCAGTTCTGTAATGTCTGGCAAAGGTTTTCAGGAACTCCGGTTCGTAACAGAAATTTTCCAGGAACTGGGACGGCAATTCCACAAAATCCCATTTCACGGAAGTTCCGGAAAGGGTAGGGTATTGCGTATTGGCCAGCATTCCGTGAAGAGCGTGTCCGAATTCATGGAACAGCGTAGTTACTTCCTGGAACGTCAGTAAACTCGGCGTATCTTTCGTCGGTTTCGTAAAATTGCAGACAATGGAAATATGCGGGCGCGAATTTTCTCCGTCTTTTTGGTACTGATTTTTGTAGCTGGTCATCCAGGCTCCGGCTCTTTTGCCTTTTCGCGGGAAATAATCGACGTACAGAAGCGCTTTAAATGCTTCCGGCTTCTGGCTTTCCCCTTCCCAAACTTCATAGACTTTTACATCCTCATGGTATTTCGGGATATCGTTTCTTTCTGTAAAGCTTAACCCGAAAAGCTGTCCGGCCAGTCCGAAAACAGCATCCTGAACCTGATGTAAAGGGAAATACGGTCTAAGCTCTTCATCATTTAAATCAAATTTGGCTTTACGTAATTTTTCAGCATAAAAAGCATGGTCATAAGACTGTATGTCTTCGATTCCGTCTGCCTTTGCCAACGTTTTCAGCTCTTCAATTTCTTTATTGGCGTAAGGTTTGGCTTTGGTTAAAAGCTCGTTCAGGAAATCAATGACTTTCGCCGGTGATTTTGCCATTCGCTCTTCCAGAACATAATCGGCATAGTTGTTATAGCCTAATAATTCTGCCTTTTGTTGTTTTAAAGAAAGGATTTCTTTAATTAATTTCTGATTATCAAATTCACCGCCATCAAAAGATTTTTTGCCGTTGGCAAGGGCCAGCTCCTTTCGCAACTCACGGTTTTCGGCATACGTCATAAACGGCACATAGCTTGGATACTGCAAGGTCACCACCCAGCCGTCGAGGTTGCGCTCTTTTGCCTCTTCAGCGTACTGTTCAAGAATGGCATCCGGAATTCCGGCGAGGTCTTTTTTATCGGTAACATGTTTGAAATAATTATTGGTAGAAGCTAAAACATTCTGCCCGAACTGAAGAGACTTTACGGATAAATCCATACTGATTTTTTTCAGTTTTTCTTTGTCTTCATCGCTAAGCAGGGCGCCGCTTCTTACAAACCCTTTGTAGGTTTCGTTTAAAAGCATCTGCTGTTCTTCGTTCAGGGCATATTTCTCTTTTTCATCGTAGACCTTTTTAATCTTTTTAAACAAGGCTTCATTTTGAGAAATTTTTGATGAATACTCAGTTAAAACCGGAGACACTTCCTGGGCTATCTGTTGCAGTTCGTCACTGGTTTCCGCTGAATTCAGGTTGAAAAAAATGTTGGAAACCACATCAAGCTTTTCCCCTGAATAAGCGAGTGCGTCAATGACATTTTCAAAAGTAGGTTCGTCCTGGTTGCTTACAATTGCATCGATTTCTTCCTCGGATTTCCTGATCAGTTCCCTGAAGGCGGGAAGATAATCCTCAATTTTAATCTGATTAAAAGGGGCTGAATGATATGGTGTGTTAAAATTTTCTTTTAAAATATTCATATTCTGATTTTTAATTCCTGTAAATTTAATGATTCTGCCGAACCGTCAGCGAAGATGCTCAAAAATGATGCCTGAACAGGAAGATGTGACAGAATTACGGAACAGGATAAATCTTGTCATATGCGAAGTTAAGATGAGATGGTATTTGATTAATTTTAAAGCTTTGAAATATGATTAATTGTTTAAAATTTAACTTCTAAATACAGTCACTATGAAAACATTTTTAAAAATTATCGGCATCCTGATTCTTATGATCGTGATTTATGCTATAATTGCCATGCTGGCTTTCGGTAAAAATTATCACTACGAAAAATCCATGGTGATCCATGCGTCGAAAGAGAAAATCTGGCAGCAGATCAGCTCTATGCAGGCTGTCAACCAATGGAATCCATGGCTGAAACTGGATCCGAAAATGAAGCTTGTCTATTCGGGAACTGCAGGACAGGTTGGAGATAAATACTGCTGGGACAGCCAAAACAACGATGCAGGAGCAGGCTGCCAGGAAATCAAAGAACTGGTTCCGTACCAAAGACAGAAAACGGAAATGATTTTTAAAAAACCGTTTAAAGGACAGGCGACTTCCGAAATGATGCTGTCACCCGAAGGAAGCGGAACGAAAGTAACCTGGACCATGGATACGGAGCAGGATCCTATGATGAAAATAATGCGTCCGGTGATGGATTATCAGATGGGAAAATCCTATGAGGAAGGGCTCAATAACCTGAAAAAATTAACTGAAAAATAAATGAAAGCCTTGTCTCTGCGCAGGGCTTTTTTGTATCATATTTAGTGAGGAGTTTTTAAATATCTATTTTAAAATCTATCTGGAACTCTTTTAATACTTTGCATTCTCCTGTTTTATACTGAACTTAAAAATGTTTTTCAATCCCGAATAAATGCATCCGAAATGTCATAATTGCACATGAATAACGTTGTTATAATATTTACAAGGTTCAAACTATAATTATCTAAAAAATATTATCTTTATATAAAGATTTGATGTATGGAGAAGACAGTATTTGAGAAAAATAACATAAGAGATTATGTAAAAACCGTTATTGCAGAAAAAATAGAGAAGCTGAAAAACTTCATTGAATTCACCCTTGAAGCAAGCCGCGATATAAAAAAAACTCCGAAATATGACAGTATGCGTGAAGAAATGCAGGAGGAGATTTATCAGATGCAGCGACAACTGGCCGCTCTCAATGATCTTCGGAGAAATATGGGAAAAGTGCTGAATACAGCTACTGACAGAGTACAGCTAGGCTCTCTCGTTATTACTAATAAAGCGAGATTCTATATTTCGGTTTCTCTGGGAGAGTTCTTTTTTGAAGGCGACCGGTTCTACGCTATTTCTTCCGAGAGCCCAATGGCAAAAAAGATGATGGGGATGAAACCAGGAGATGAGTTTACTTTAAAAAAGATCCATCAGAAAATTATCGAGGTTCTCTAAGTTATGGTTGAAAAAACTTCAGATTTTATTTGGAGTTTTATTTTTAATTAGTACCTTGCAATGCATATTATATTACATTAACTATTATTATGGAATTTAAACAACTGAGAACAAGCTCTTTTAGTCAATGGGTGATTATTCATTTACGTTATCTGGTAGGATTTGCTTTTTTTCCTTCAGGGCTTGTGAAAGTGATGGGTGAAAGGTTTACACGGGTTTCTGCTTCGGAACCGATAGGATATTTTTTTGAAGCGTTATACCAATCCGGATTTTATTGGAATTTTCTGGGATGGGCACAGGTTTTTGCCGGAATTCTGCTGATGACCCAACGGTTTGCAACACTGGGAACACTGATATTTCTCGCTATACTAACCAACATCTGGGTGATTACCCTCAGCTTGTCGTTTAGCGGAACCTGGATCATCACTTCCCTGATGATGGTGGCTGTTTTAATCCTGCTGATTTGGGATAAACATAAACTGATGCCACTCTTCAGCTACAACAGTTCATTCAAGACCAAAAAATACCCGGATCCACACTTTATCTGGATCGTTTCAGGAATGATATATGCGACCTGCTTTATAGGCCTTCAGTTGCTGGGACCTGCGAATGCAAGCCCTTTTACACGATGGTTTTCACTTTTTCTCGGGTTCGTAATTCTCCTGACTTTCGTAACCAGTACCGTTATGGCCTACCGGAAAAGGAAAATATTATTGAATACTTAAAAACGAAAAAACAACAGGAATAAATCAACATGTCGTAAATTTGCTTTTATGAACAAATCAGAAATTTTAAAAGAAATCATAGAGCAGAGAAGAAGTATTTTCCCAAAAGATTATACAGACGGGGAAATCCCGCAGGACATTTTGGATGAAATTGTACATTCTGCCACATTTGCGCCCAATCATAAACGCACAAAACCATGGCGCTTTAAAATATTCAGAGGCGAAGAAAAAGCAAAACTGGCGTCTGAGATGCAGGCTATCTATAAAGCGACCCAACCCGGACATCTTTTTTTGGAGAAAAAATACAACGACATCGGTTTTAAAATCAACAAGGCCGACACCGTGGTTTCCATTGTGGTGAATTTCAGCGGCATGGTTCCGGAGTGGGAAGAAATCGCCGCCGTTTCCATGGCCGTTCAGAATATGTACCTGACGTGTACCGCAAACGGGATCGGCTGCTACTGGAGTTCCCCGAAGCTGGTAGACCACCTGAAAGAATCTCTGACCATTGAAGAAAACCAGAAATGCCTGGGCTTGTTTTATTTGGGCGTCGCAGATGCAATGTAACAATATAACAATGTAACAATGCAGAGATTACCAATACAATAGTGTAGCAATGTATTATGAAAAAATGAAAAAATAAGACAATAATACCACGTAAAAATGATTTTTCAGATAGATAAGGTCATACTGCTAGATTGGTAAACCGTTACATTTATTAATTGTTACATTTATTGATTGTCCAATAATTTTTTTTGTTTATATTTGCACTCTTAAATATTTAACTGGGACGAGTTCCCTTAAAATTCAAACATTATGTCAGTAAAAATCAGATTACAAAGACACGGTAAAAAAGGAAAACCTTTCTTCCACATCGTGGTTGCAGATTCAAGAGCTAGAAGAGATGGTAAATTCATCGAGAAGTTAGGAACTTACAACCCAATCACCAACCCTGCAACAATCGATTTGAATGTTGATTCTGCAGTAAAATGGTTAAACAATGGTGCTCAGCCAACTGATACGGCAAGAGCCATTCTTTCTTACAAAGGTGCCCTTTACAAAAAACACTTACAAGGTGGTGTGGCTAAAGGTGCTTTTGACGAAGCTGAAGCTGAAAAAAGATTCAATGCTTGGGTAGAAGCTAAAGATGCTAAAGTACAAGGTAAAGTAGAAGGTTTGGCTACCGCTAAATCGGATGCTAAAAAAGCGGCTTTAGATGCTGAAACTAAAGTAAACGAAGCGAGAGTTGCTGCTGCTGCACAGGCTGAAGCCGACGCTAAAGCTGCTGAAGAAGCTGCCAATGCACCTGCTGCTGAAGAAACGACAGAAGGAGAAGCTGCTGCTGAATCTACAGAAGAAAACACTGAAGCTTAAGAAAAATTCCGTATGCGTAAAGAAGATTGCTATTTATTAGGAAAAATCACACGCAGACACGGACTTGCGGGAAACGTTATCCTTAAACTGGATACCGATCAGCCCGAGCTTTACAATAAACTGGAATCAATATTCGTTGAAATCAACGGATTATTGGTTCCTTTTTTTATTGCCAGATCATCCTGGAGCAAACTGGATGCGCTGAATATTGCCTTTAAAAATTCTACGGAAGCCCTGGTAGACCAGTCTTTAGGAAAAAATGTTTACCTGCCGCTCTCCACGCTGCCGAAACTTACCGGCAAACAATTCTATTATCACGAAATCATCGGATATACCATTTACGATGAAAACGACAACGACTGCGGCGTGATCCGGTCCGTAAACGACCAGACGGCACAGGTTTATTTTATTACCAATCTTGATGGCAAAGAAGTCGTGATCCCGATGATTAAAGACTGGATACTGGAAATAAACCGGGAAGAACGGTTCATCAAAATGCAGCTTCCGGAAGGCCTTGTCGATGTTTTCCTGGTACCGTCCAAGAAAGACGAATAATTTTGCCATAAGCCATAAACTCAGCTTAATTTATCTCCCACATTTTCAATCTGCCTATACATTTTATTGAAAAATATTTTCCGGTCCCTGTTTCCGGAAGTATTCAGCGATTTTGAATTTTTGATCTGGTGCTCAAAATAATTCAGGGTCTCTTTGCAGGTTTTTTCATCATTGATGAGGATGTAGCCAAACATATTCGTAGGAATCGCAAAAAGTGACTGCTGCGGGTGATGGAAAAAGATGTCGTTGGACAGTTGCATCAGCTCATTTTCGTACAGATGGAATCTGGGGTTATTTTCCGTTTTCCTTTCGATGTATCCGATCAGTTCCTTTAATTCTTCCAGTATGGTTACGGCTTCCTTTTTTCGGAGAAGTCCTGTTTCAAAATAATACAAAATCTGTTGCAGAATGCTTGAAACCGTCATGTCGTTCCACAATTCCACCACATCCTGTTCTTCGTATTTCTTTTTTAATTCCTGGGCAGCCGGTTCAAAATCAGGCGGTGAGAACTGCAGAAAGGGAATGAACACCTGTTTCTCATTCAGCAGATTCATCCACACATAAATTTTAAATCGTGAAAGTAACGTGTCCGACAGTGTATAAAAGAACGGGATATCTTTCGCAGAATAGTAAATCGTCATTCCATCTGAAATCGGCAGGCTCTCAAAAACGTTCAGGTTGTGTCTGAAAAATGACTGCAAGTCGTTTGTTTCGGTGACGGCTGTTGTTTTCTGGACTAAAATATGATGATCCGAAGTCAGGAACTGGTCCAGGGAAATCTGATAATATTTTGCGAGTTCCAGGGCTTCTTCAAAACTGAATTTCGCTTTCAGGGAGGTCCTGCGGTGGGCGGCATCATAACTGATGTTAAGGATATTCGCAATCTCGTCATTCAGAGATTTGTCCCCTATTTTTTTACGGATTTGCCTGAGTAAAATTTCCTGATGCATGCTTTTGCGATTTTCACAAATGTAAGTATTTATTTTAATTTTTTTTCACATTCGTTCCGGCGATTTTCACCAGTATTTTTGAACCATAATTCTAAATAATGTGCTATGAAAAAGTATGTAATATCTCTGCTGTTCATTTCTATTCTCACATCTTGCGTGGGCTTCAGCAGAAAAATGATTAAAGATGATCTATCCGTGATCACCAGGAGTAATGTATCTGCAATTGATGGAGCTTACGAATTTAAAGGATACGAACATATTAATGCCGGGAATGAAAAATCTGCCAATTCAACAGATTTCTCTGAAATGCTGGATATTAGGCGTTCCGGGATTTCAGATTGTGACAAAGTTGTGATACAGTCTACCGCTTTAGAAAGAAAGAAAAAATATTCCATCCATTTTAAATTGCTTAAAAGTGATTCCGTGAAATATCATTTTGCTTATGATGGAAGATTGAAAAACGGAATACTGGTTTTGGACAATTACACTTCAGGATGCCATGGAATTCCTTTTCTATTTGGGGGCTGCAGGAGTTTTCAGAGCAGAATAGGACTTACGAAGGAAAAAAACCTGATGGTTCAGGATTATTATGACAATAGTGGAGCCCTTTTATTTGTGTTGTGGGCTGGATATACGATTAATTATGCAGAAAAATTTAAACGAATTCAATAATTATCATGAAAACAATACCTTATCTTTTAACTGCTGTAAGATTTATTCTTGCACTGGTCATTGTTTTACTTTCTTATTCCAATAGTGAAAATTCCAGACATTTAATTTTAATCCTGATGTATTTGGGACTACTGACCGATATTTTTGACGGAATCATTGCCCGGAAAGTCGGTGTCTCTTCTGAAAAATTACGCAGGCTGGATAGCCAGACAGACCTTGTATTTTGGCTGTCGTTAGGTATCGCCGCTTACCTCTTAAACCCTGATCTGATCAAAGGGGAATGGAAAGGGATTCTTTTAGTCTTTGTTATGGAAGCACTTTGCTATATTGTCAGCATCCTGAAATTCGGCAAAGAAACATGTACCCATGCTTTTTTATCAAAAATGTGGGGACTGAGCCTGCTGGTTGCTTTTACGTATTTAATCGGATTTCAGCAGACCGGCTGGGCTTTTTATCTTACCGTTGTACTGGGATTTATTTCTCACCTTGATGTTATCCTGATTATTCTGTTGCTTCCCAAATGGCAGTACGACATTCCTAGTTGCTACCATGCCTGGCAAATCCGTAGAGGAAAGCAGCGGAAAAAATCCATTTTCTTTAATTGATTTTTATGCAGAACATTATTTTTTGTATGATAATTGATAAGGATTCTTTAATTCAGGCAGCGCGGCCATCAGATTGCGCTGTTTTTTTGTACCTTTGCAGACATTAATTTTTACACAAAAATTTTAATCAACAAATGAAAAAGCAGACCATTAAGGAAATCCTACAGGATTACAAGAAAGTACTACATCATGACATTACGGTTTACGGCTGGGTAAGAACATTCCGGGCCAATCGCTTCATCGCGCTTAATGATGGTTCTACAATTAATAATTTGCAGATTGTTGTTGATTTCGAAAATTTCGACGAAGAAATTATCAGTAAAATCAGTACCGCTTCTTCCCTGAAAGTAGTGGGTGAAGTGGTAGAAAGCCAGGGAGCCGGGCAGGCTGTGGAAATTATCGCTAAAAAAATCATTATTTTAGGCGATAACTTTACGGAAGATAGGGACAAAACCATTCTTCAGCCTAAAAAACACTCGCTGGAAGTGCTTAGGGAACAGGCGCATTTAAGATTCAGAACGAATCTGTTTGGTGCGGTGTTCAGAGTGCGTCATGCCGTAAGCTTTGCCGTGCATTCATTTTTCAACCAAAACCAGTTCTTTTATATCAACACGCCGGTGATTACCGGTGCCGATGCAGAAGGAGCGGGTGAAATGTTTGGAGTAACCAATTTTGATTTAAATAACATTCCGAGAGACGAGCAGGGAGACATCGATTTTGCTCAGGATTTCTTCGGAAGAAAAACCAACCTTACCGTTTCCGGACAGCTGGAAGGAGAGACGGCAGCCATGGGATTGGGAAGAATCTATACCTTCGGGCCGACGTTCCGTGCCGAGAATTCCAACACGACGAGACACCTTGCCGAATTCTGGATGATCGAGCCGGAAGTCGCTTTCAATAACCTGGAAGACAACATCGACCTGGCGGAAGACTTCCTGAAATATGTGATCCAATATGTACTGGATAACTGCAAGGATGATCTTGATTTCCTTGACAAGCGTTTTGCAGAAGAGCAGAAATCCAAACCGGAAAAGGAAAGAGCGAAGGAAGGTCTTATCGAAAAGCTTGAAAATGTGGTAGCTAAACGATTCAAAAGAGTAAGCTACACGGAAGCGATTGAAATTTTATTGAATTCAAAAGAAAATAAGAAAGGAAAATTCCAGTATCCGGTTGAAAATTGGGGAACCGATCTTCAGTCTGAGCATGAAAGGTATCTTGTGGAAAAACACTTCGAAAGTCCGGTGGTGCTATTCGACTATCCGAAGGAGATCAAGGCATTCTACATGAAGCTGAACGACGATAATAAAACTGTTGCGGCCATGGACGTTCTTTTCCCGGGAATCGGAGAAATCATCGGCGGGTCCGAGAGAGAGGCAAGACTGGATGTATTGAAGCAGAAAATGGCCGATATGCATGTTGACGAGCACGAACTTTGGTGGTATCTGGATACCCGTAAGTTCGGTTCCGTACCGCATGCAGGATTCGGATTGGGGCTGGAAAGGCTGGTGCTTTTCGTAACGGGAATGACGAACATCAGGGACGTAATTCCTTTCCCGAGAACGCCAAAAAATGCGGAATTCTAAAAAATTCGCTGAAACATATCAAAATCCTTCTGAAATACCGGAAGGATTTTTTTATTAACTTTACTAAAAATTTACAAATGAGTACCATTACCATCCATATGGAAAACGAAAACCAGATCAATCTTCTGAAGGCCCTTCTGAAAGAACTGAAGATCAGTTTTGAAATCAATAACGAAGAAAATCTTACGGATTGGCAGAAGGAAAGAATTATGAAAGGAATTTCAGATATTGCGGAAGGTAAATTTTCTTCCAGTGAGTCTGTAAGTGATAAAGCCAGAAAATGCTTAGGGTAATTTGGTCACATCAGGCTGAATCTGACTATCTTGACACTTTGAAATATTGGATTGGTCACAACCAATCTAATAAATACTCATCTAAATTAATAAGGGAAGTCGAAAAGAAAGAGAAACTGATCTCCAAAAACCCGGATATGGGTTCCATCTGTGAAATAGAAGGCATACGATATGTTTTAATTGATAAAATTTTTCTCTCTATTACAGAACGAATAAAGATATCGTAGAAATTATTGCATTCTGGGACAACCGGAGAAATCCTGAAAAATTAAACTTATAAACAATAAAAAGCCCTGAAAATAATACTTCAGGGCTTTTCCGTTTATTTTAAATAGCTTATTATAGACACTCAAATGCAAAAATCGTGCTAAAATTCAATTTTGTCAAAAATTTTTACTAAATTCGTAAAATATGTTATGTTAAAACACAATCTAGTAATATGCTTAAACAACACCTACAGCTCAAATTAGGACAAAAGCTGGCTCCTCAGCAAATCCAGCTTATGAAGTTGATTCAGCTTCATACCTTGGAATTTGAAGAGGAACTCGAAAGAGAGTTAGAAGAAAACCCTGCCCTAGAAATTGTAAAAGAAGAATCTAAAGAAGACGAATTTTCTTCTTTGGAAGATACCTACGAAGGTGAAGGTACGGAGAGCATTGAAACGGATTTTGATGTAGACCAGTATCTTTATGATGATGAACCTAACTATAAAACTGCTTCCAGCAACTATTCTCCTGATGACGAGGAATTTGATAACGAAAGCCTTTTAACGGAAGGTCAGTCTCTTTACGATTATCTTCTGGAGCAGATTCATCTTGTCAATATCAGTGAAGAAGACGAAAAAATTGCAGAATACCTTATCGGAAATCTTGATACCGACGGTTACCTGAGAAGGGAAATTAAATCGATAGTAGATGATCTTGCATTCTCACAGGGAATTTATACGACTAAAGAGAAGGTAGAAGATATCCTGGAAAATTATATTCAAAAACTCGATCCGCCGGGAGTAGGGGCCAGAGGTCTTCAGGAATGCCTTCTTCTGCAAATCGAGAAAAAAGTAAGTTCTGATAAAGCGGTTTCCCTTGCGGCTAATATTCTGAGATATCAGTTTGATGCGCTTACGAACAAGCATTACAATAAAATCATTCAGAAATATGATATTGAGGAAGATGATCTGAGAGATGCGCTGGATGAAATCTCCAAATTATCTCCTAAAGTAGGAGGGAACTTCGATACCCAGACGATTACGATCAATCAGGAAATTATTCCGGATTTCGTAATCCAGGTAAAAGACGGGCAGGTAATTCCTATGCTGAACAGTAAAAATGCACCTACGCTAAGGGTTTCAGAGGAATATAAAGATATCCTGACTACCTATTCCCACGATAAAAACTCGTCAGAACACAAGCAGGCCGCGTTATTCATCAAACAGAAACTCGATGCGGCAAAATGGTATATCGATGCCATCAACCAACGTCAGAATACCCTGTTGCAGACGATTACAGCGATTGTTAAATTCCAGAAAGATTATTTCATTACGGGCGACGAAAAGTCTTTAAAACCGATGATCCTGAAAGATGTGGCAGATATTACCGGATTTGATATTTCTACCATTTCAAGGGTGGTAAAAAGTAAATATGCCGATACTCCGAACGGAATTGTATATCTGAAAGATCTTTTTTCGGACAGTCTTACCAATGACGACGGAGAGGAAGTTTCTACCAAGGAAATCAAAACACATCTTCAGGAGGTCATCAGCAAAGAAAACAAGCGAAAACCTCTTACCGACGATGCTTTGGTGGTAATCCTTAAAGAGCAGGGTTATAACATTGCCAGAAGAACTATCGCCAAATACCGTGAGCAGCTCAATATTCCGGTAGCGAGATTAAGAAAAGAACTTTAAAAATACAAAAGCACTTCAAAATAAAACGAAGTGCTTTTTTAGTTTAAAATTCAGATTCTGAGACTTAATTTTTAATATTTTCAAGGCCAAGTTCCCTGATAGAAATTTCTCTCATTTCTACTTTCCTTATTTTTCCGGAAATGGTCATGGGAAATTCATCTACAAATTTCCAGAATTTAGGGACTTTATAATGGGCAATTCTGTCTTTGCAGTACTTCAGGAGTTCTTCTTCAGTTACGTTAAAACATTTTCTCAGCTTCACCCATGCCATTACTTCTTCCCCGAACTTTTCGCTCGGAACACCTATGATCTGAACATCCAGAATGTTGGGGTAAGTGTAAAGGAAATCTTCAATTTCTTTAGGAGAAATATTTTCACCACCCCGGATAATAAGATCCTTTATTCTTCCTGAAATCGTAATATATCCTTCATCGTCCATTGTCGCGAGATCTCCGGTATGCATCCATCGTGAATCATCGAGAACTTTCCTCGTGTTTTCAGGGTCATTCCAGTATTTCTGCATCACGGAATAACCCCGGGTACAAAGTTCACCATGTTCTCCCCTTTTAACGATCTTTCCGTTTTCATCAATAATTTTTATTTCCAAATGATCCTGTACGGTTCCTACGGTGTGAACCTGTTTTTCAAATGGCGTTCCTATCAGCGTCTGTGTTGAAACGGGTGAGGTTTCCGTCATCCCGTAGCAGATACTCATTTCTTTAATGTTCATCAGGTTTTCCACCTTTTTCATAATTTCGGGAGGACAGACGGAGCCTGCCATAACACCGGTCCGCAGGCTTGAAAAATCAAAGCTGTCAAAGTTTTTTACGGCTAATTCGGCAATAAACATGGTGGGAACTCCGTATAAGGAAGTGCACTTTTCATCGGAAACAACTTTTAAAGTAAGGTCAGGATCAAAGCTGTCATTAGGAATCACCATGCAGGCACCATGGGCGGTACAGCAGATATTTCCGATCACCATTCCGAAACAGTGGTAAAATGGTACAGGAATGCAAACCCTGTCTTTTTCGGTGTACTTCAACCGTATTCCGATGAAATATCCGTTGTTTAAAATATTATGATGAGATAATGTCACTCCTTTCGGAAACCCTGTAGTTCCGGAAGTGTACTGAATGTTTACCGCGTCGTCAAACTGTACATGCTCTTCAAAGCTATGCAGAACGTCGTCTGAAATATCCTGTCCGTTATTGAGAAAATCGTCCCAGTTGTCATCAAAGAAAATCTCCGATTTTAAGGTAGAGCAAAACTCACGGGCATCGGAAATCATATTCTTATAATCGCTTGATTTAAAAGATAATGATGAGAAAATGTGAGACATCTCCGACTGGTTTATAACGAATATCAGTTCACTCGTGCGGTATGCCGGATTGATATTGACCAGAATGGCCCCTATTCTTGCTGTGGCATATTGTAAAAGTACCCACTCGTAACGGTTGGCCGACCAGATTCCGATACGGTCGCCGGCTTTTACACCAAGAAAGATGAGTGCCTTGGCAACGGCTGTGGTCTGATTGTAGAATTCCTGATAAGTAGCACGATAATTCTGGTGAACACATATTAAAGCTTCGTGACCGGGAAATTTTTCAACGGTTCTCCTGAGATTATTTCCGATGGTTTCGCCTAATAAAGGGATATCAGAAGCACCATGAACATAAGATATTTGCATAGTGTGAAGATTTGAATATTAAAATTAATAATAATATCCCAAACCTCCTGCCTGTATGCTAAATTTCCTGAGAATCGATTTCTTTAAGCTGTTTCAGGTTCTTATCGAGTTTACTCATAATAATTCCGTAAACAAGTCTGTAATAAAGCCAGATCAGCAATACCGAAAATGCCGTTGTCACGATTACGCCTACAACAAATATCATCATCTCCGAATTTTTAGGCTCTATATTCTGTACATGTAACGAATAAACGATAAAAATGGTAAAAATGGAGGTGAAAGCAACCAGTAAAAGAATACTGATCAGTATAAAAGCATTTACGGTTTTCTTGAATTTAATAATTCTGGTGATGAGTCCCTTCAGGTTTTCTTCAATTCTGATTTTGCGGTAATTCAGGTAAAATTTGTAGACGAAATATGCCGTAACCACAATGCTTAAAACTTTTAGTATCCAGTAAATGGTATCAAAGCTGTTTTCAACTTCGGGTGTTTTCTGAGCGCCCAGTTTTTCGAGAATATTCAGGAAGCCGTTGTCTTCTTCAGTTTTAAAGAAATAAAATATACCCATCACCGAAAACAGCAAAAACTCCGCAACACTGATCCAGAAGATATATTTTACGTAATTCCGCGATTTTCTGTTGAGCATCTTCAGGATTTCGTTATCGTCGTATTTCTGCTGAACAGGTTGTTCCTGCCATGTTTTCTTAAAGCTGTCTAAGTCAAATTCAGGCATATTTTTCCATCTTTTCTTTAAGGGTTTTCTTTAATCTGTTCATTTTCACACGAGCATTAACTTCAGTGATCCCGAGGTTTTCTGCGATATCCTTGTAAGGCAAATCATCCAGGTACATCATAACGATCGCCCTTTCAACATTGGGGAGCGTCTTTATTACCGTATACAAAAGTGATACCTGCTGCTGTTTTTCATCATCGTCTTCAATAAAATCTGCGTGGTTTATGTCCAGCTCATTGGTTGGCAGGCTCTTGCTTTTTTTTCTGAAAAGGGTAATGGCTGTATTGAGGGCAACACGGTACATCCACGTAGAAATCTTTGAATTTCCTTTAAATGAGTCATAACTTCTCCATAATTGTAACACAATTTCCTGAAAAAGATCTTCTTCATCCTCCAAAGAATTGGTATAAAGCCGCGAAACTTTGATAATCAGCCCCTGATTATCTTTAATAAGCTGCGCAAATTCTTTTTCCTTTGAAGCCAATGCAGATGTATAATTTTAGTGGTACGAAGATATAATATAATTTGAGAATTTGAAAATTAAGTAATTTGAAAATGAACGATTAAAGTCTTTTTTCTTAATAGCTATAATAATAATCGGTTGAATTAAAAATTTTCAAATTATCACATTGCCGAATTTTCAAATTATCTATCTTTGCACCCACGAGAAAGTCGGCTTGTTGATTTCCCGTTTTTCGGGAGGTAGGAAAGTCCGGACACCATAGGGCAGCAAAGCGGATAACATCCGTCACCCGCGAGGGTAGGACCAGTGCAACAGAAAGGATGTACAGTTCGGCTGTAGTGAAATCAGGTAAACTCTTTGTGGTGCAATGATAAGTATATCGGTTCTTTTCAGCAATGAAAATAGGAGTTGCCCGCTCTGAAAGCCGAGGGGTAATCAGCTAAAGTCTTGCAGCAATGTAAGATGCAGATAAATAACAGGCACTTCTTCGGAAGAACAAAATCCGGCTTACAGATTTTCTCGTGGTTTTTAAAAGCTGGAAGCTAGAAACTCAAAATTTAATTATTGAGCTAAAAACTATCATCTTCCATCCAGGTTTATTCATTTTCCAGTTGTTTTTTAGCTTCTTCTAGTCCTGCTTTATCTTCCTCGGAAATTTTAGGGTATTTAAGGCTCATTTTTTCCAGGGCATCTATAATAATCTGAACGGCGGCAACTCTGGCAAACCATTTATTATCTGCCGGAAGAACATACCAGGGTGCATTATCCTTTGACGTTTCATTGATTGCAGTTTCATAGCAGTTCATATATTGATCGAAGAGAGCTCTTTCAGGAAGGTCGGCGGCAGAGAACTTCCAGTTTTTTTCCTGCTCGTTGATCCGGTCAAGCAGCCTTTTCTTTTGCTCTTCTTTGGAAACATGTAAAAATATTTTTACAATCGTGGTTCCGTTGTCGGTTAGATGTTTTTCAAAATTTCTGATGCTTTCGTACCGGTTTTCCCAGAATTTGTCATCAAAATCTTTTACCGATTTCCATGTCTTTTCATTGAGGTTATATTCGGGGTGAACTTTGCATACCAGTACGCTTTCGTAATGAGAGCGGTTAAAGATTCCGATCATGCCTTTTTGGGGTACTGCAAGGTAATGTCTCCACAAAAAATCATGCGAATATTCACGGGAACTTGGCGTTTTAAAACTGGTAACATTGCAACCCTGCGGGTTTACTCCCCCGAAAACATGTTCGATCATGCTGTCTTTTCCGGCGGCATCCATGGCCTGAAGAACAACCAAAAGTGCCTGGCTCCCATCAGAGTATAGTTTTTCCTGAAGTTCCCGAAGTTTCACCTTTTCCGTAATGAGCAACTGCTCACCCTCTTCTTTCGTGAGCTTTCCGTTGTACTCCGTTGAATATTTTTTGATTGAAAATTTTCCTTTTACCAGAAAGTCATCTGAAAAGTTGGTGTCCATATTTTACAGTATTAAAAGATAAAAGATAAAAGATAAAAGATAAAAGATAAAAGATAAAAGATAAAAGATAAAAGATAATGATTAAACATTAAACATTAAACATTAAACATTAAACATTAAACATTAAACACATATCTAAATTCCAGCCAAACCTGATATTGATGTATAAAAAAAACCGCCTCATCTGAGACGGTTCTTTTATTTTTTGGGAGTAGAATTACTTTGCAGCTGCTACTTTTTTAGCATCTTTGGCTGCTTTTTTGTCAGCTTTAGCTTTAGCCTTCAGTTCTGCAGGAGTTAAAGGTTTTGGATCCGGAGCGTTAGGATCTACATTTCCTTTGATGTAAATTACACTTCTGTTATTTACAGGGTCATTAGAAAATACCTCGATTGTTTTGTTGAATCCACCATTGATTGCGGTGTTGTATCCTACTTTAATGTTAGCAGATTTTCCTGGCATGATAGGATCTGTGCTGAATTCAGGCGTTGTACATCCACAAGATGCTTTTACATTCGAAAGGATAAGAGGCTTATCTCCCGTATTGGTTACGGTGAAGAATCTGATACCGTCTGAACTAGGTTTAATTGTTCCGTAATCGAAAGTCGTTTTATCAAATGTGATCGTTTGTGCAGATGCTAATGCGAATGTTCCGAATAATGCAATTCCTGCGATTAATTTTTTCATATTCTTGAATATTAAATATGTTGTTAGATAAATTTTGAGAAACAAAGTTAAAAATTATTTTAATTCATACTGAAAATTTTTTTTCTTTAGACTATTTTTGCAAATTGTAAATTAAAGTAAAAGAATTTATGCAGATTTCAGAAAAGTACAATTCACAGGAAACAGAGCAGAAGTGGTACAATTACTGGTTGGAAAACAAGTATTTCCATTCAGAACCGAACGACAAGCCGCCTTACACTGTTGTCATCCCTCCACCAAACGTGACGGGGATTTTACACATGGGGCATATGCTGAACAATACCATTCAGGATGTTCTGGTCCGCCGTGCAAGAATGCAGGGCTTCAATGCCTGCTGGGTTCCGGGAACAGACCACGCCTCCATCGCTACGGAAGCCAAGGTTGTTGCCAAACTGAAGTCTGAAGGTATTAATAAATCTGATATTACCCGCGAAGAATTTTTAAAACACGCCTGGGACTGGACCGATAAATACGGAGGAACCATCCTTGAGCAGCTGAAAAAACTGGGCTGTTCCTGCGATTGGGACAGAACCCGCTTCACCATGGAGCCGAAACTTTCCCAGCAGGTAATAAAATCTTTCGTAGACCTTTACAATAAAGGGCTTATCTATCGTGGTTACAGAATGGTCAACTGGGACCCTGAGGCTAAAACCAATATTTCCGATGAGGAAGTGATCTTTAAGGAGCAAAATGGAAAATTATATTTCCTGAAATATGCGATCGAAGGATCGGAGGAATTTCTTTCGGTAGCAACCACGCGTCCTGAAACGATTTTCGGGGATACTGCGGTGTGCATTAATCCTAATGATGAAAGATATGCTCATTTAAAAGGTAAAAAAGTAATCGTACCGATTGTTAACAGAGTTATTCCGATTATTGAAGACGAATATGTAGATATCGAATTTGGTACCGGAGCGTTGAAAATTACCCCGGCACACGATATTAATGACTATGAAATCGGACAAAAACACAACCTTCAAATGATTGATGCTCTGGATGATGATGGTAATCTGAATGATTACGGACTGCATTATGCCGGGAAAAATAGGTTTGAGGTAAGAAAGCAGATTGCCAAAGAACTGGAAGAAAAAGATCTTTTGTTAAAGGCAGAAGATTATGTAAACAAAGTGGGAACGTCGGAAAGAACCGGCGCGGTGATCGAGCCTAAAGTTTCTGTTCAGTGGTTCCTGAAAATGTCTGAGATTGCAAAGCCGGCTCTGGATGTTGTAATGGATGATAAGGTTAAATTTTATCCTGAAAAGTTTAAAAATACCTACAAACACTGGATGGAAAACATCCGCGACTGGAATATTTCCCGCCAGCTTTGGTGGGGACAGCAAATTCCTGCGTTTTATTATGGTGATGGCGAAAATGATTTCGTTGTTGCGGAAGACAAATATCAGGCTCTTGTAGTATTAGAAGAACAAAAAGGCATTATTGCGAATCTTGATGACCTGAGACAAGACGAAGACGCTCTTGATACGTGGTTTTCATCATGGCTTTGGCCGATGTCGGTTTTCGACGGATTGCTGGATCCTGAAAATAAAGACATCAATTATTATTATCCGACTTCCGATCTGGTAACCGGTCCGGATATTATTTTCTTCTGGGTCGCCCGTATGATTATGGCAGGACTGGAATACCGTAAGGAAGTTCCGTTTAAAAATGTTTATTTTACAGGAATTGTAAGGGATAAGCAGAGAAGAAAGATGTCCAAACAATTAGGTAATTCGCCCGATCCTTTGGATTTGATTGATAAATATGGTGCTGACGGTGTTCGTGTCGGGATTTTATTAAGTTCTGCCGCCGGAAACGACCTTCTTTTTGATGAGGATTTAATGCTTCAGGGAAGAAACTTCATGACCAAGATCTGGAATGCCTTCCGTCTGATCAACATGTGGAATCATGAAGATAAACCGGCTAATGATACTGAAAATCAGACGATCGAATGGTTTAACCATAAATTAAATAAAACCATTGCCGAGATCAATGACCAGTTTGAAAAATTCAGAATTTCTGATGCTTTGCATTTGATTTATAAATTAATCTGGGACGATTTCTGCGGATGGTATCTGGAAGCCATCAAACCTAATTATGGTGAAGGCATTTCAAAAGAAGTATATCAAACAACTATTGGATTCTTCGAGGAACTAATGAAGCTGTTACATCCATTCATGCCTTTCCTGACTGAGGAATTATGGCAGACGATTTCTGAAAGAAGTATTGAAGAAGCCTTGGTGATTGCCCAGCAGAAAAAAGCAGAAGCATTTGATGAGGTTATCATTACAAACTTTGAAACGGCAGCGGAACTGATTTCGGGCGTTAGAAACTATCGTCAGACCAAAGGAATTTCACCAAAAGAAGCCGCCGAGATTTATACAAACGCTTCCGCCTTTACAAACGAGGCGGTGATCAGAAAGCTGGCCAATGTTTCACAAATTTATTTCGGAACAAAAACCGATAAGCCAAGTTTTACCTTTTTAGTAGGAGCCACGGAAGTTTCAATTCCTTTGAGTGAAAACCTGGATCTGGAAGAGGAGAAAAAGAAAACAGAAGAGGAATTAAAATATTTGAAAGGATTTTTAATTTCGGTAGACAAAAAGCTTTCCAATGAAAAATTTGTTGCGAATGCAAAGCCTGAGGTTGTGGAAGTTGAGCGCAAAAAACAAAAAGATGCCCTTGATAAAATCGCGATCTTAGAAGAAAAATTAAAAAGTTTGTAATATAAAGGTTTGGGTTAAGGCTGAGTTTCCAACTTATCCTTAACCTTAATTTTAGCCTAAAGTAGAACATGACACATTTAGAAAACATAAAAAAAATATTCTCCAAAAACTTTGTAGAAAGTCCGTTGCTGGAAAGCTTTGAGGTCGGAAAGATTTATCTTTCCAGTGGAAAACTGGTTGCTTGTGATCCTTTAATCACCAATGATATGAAACCTTTTTCGGCTGAGTTTCCGAAAGGAGATTTCCCGGTCCTGGTACATAAAGAAAGAGAAAGCAATTGTGTGGCTTATGTGGAAATCATATTCGGTACGGCGGAAATTACAGAATGGAAACTGGCTACCACAGAGGGACAGGATGTGAAAGAGCTTGCCGAAGAGGAAGTTTTTGGATATCCTGTAGAAAGCGGAATGGGATGTTTTATGGATGCCGATACGCAAAACAGCCTCAATGCGCTGGAACAAAGACTCTATCATAGCAAAGGAGTAGATTTTATGGGCATTTATGAAGAGTTTTTTCATGAATATTTTTTTGATGAAAACGGTGCCATTGATCAGTATGCGTTTTTAAAACCTTCTGAAGATCATCCTGGAACTATTTTTGCCTTTGAAACCGGATACGGCGAAGGATTTTATGCAAGTTATATTGCGTATGACAAAACTCAGACACCGGTAAAAATTGTGACCGAGTTTATTGAGATCAGCTAAATGTGTTCACCAATACAACACTCAATTATTAAAATCTATTAAGAATGAATTTCTCATCAGTACAACCGAAAATTATTGTGGTCGGAAGCTCATCGGTAGACCTTATCCTGGAAACCGAAAAGATTCCCTCTCAGAATGAAACAGTGATTGCCAGTACATCTGAAAGTTTTTTTGGGGGAAAAGGAGCCAATCAGGCAGTGGGAGCGGCCAGACTTGGAGCTGCTGTACATTTTGTAGGTTGTGTCGGAATGGATCCGCTTGGGCAGCAGATCATGAGAAATCTGATCACTGAAAATGTAAATGTGGATTTTGTTTTTGAAACGGACCACGAAGCAAGCGGAACGGCCTATGTGACAGCTTCAGACGGAAACTCAGCCATCGTTGTTGTTCCCGCCGCCAACAATTATTTAAGTACACAGCATATTGACTCCGCGGACCGGTATTTTCAGACTGCAGATCTTATTCTTGTCCAGCTGGAAGTTTCTATGGATGTCGTTGAATTTACGGTTGAGAAAGCTAAAAAATACGGCAAAAAAGTCGGACTTTATGCGTCACCGGCACAGAGGCTGAAAGATGAAGTTATTGAAAATCTTGATTTTATCGTCGTGAAGAGCAACGAAATTCATATTCTTTTCGGGGAAGGTCGCAGAGAAGAAATCCTTAAGAAATATTTCAATAAAGTGTTTGTACGGGATGATATCAATTCTACCGTATACTTCGACGGCACTGAAATGAAATATTGCAGGAACGACAACGAAAAAGCGATCTATAAAATGGGAATGGGAGATGCATTTACGGCAGGATTTTCCGTGGCGTTGTGTCATGATAATAATGTTCATGAATGCGTAATATTCGGGAATGAAGTTTCTGCACGGGTTTCCGCTAAGAAAGGTTCTCAGACAGGTCTTCCGAGATTGTCGGATTTTACTTCATAAGCTATTTGTTACATATCGAAAAGCATCTTCACCGATGAAAAATTAAACTAATATTTCCACTTTTATAGTGGATTTTTCTTTTTATCTATGGAAAAGCTGATACTTACCACCAAAGATTCTTTCTCAATAACAGCCCATCTTTTCTTGCCCGGTAAGAGCAATCATAAATTGCTGCTTATTAATTCTGCAACAGGCGTAAAGCAGCAGATCTATTTTTCTTTTGCCCAATACTTTTCTGAAAAAGGTTTTACCGTTCTTACTTACGATTACCGGGGAATAGGACTTTCAAAACCTGAAAACATGAAAGGTTTTACCGCTTCGATGAGAACCTGGGGATCACTTGATTACAAAGCCTTAACGGATTATATTCAGCTTAATTTTAATGATTTTCAGAAATATGGTCTCGGGCACTCTGTCGGAGCGTTGATTCTGGGGATGAATGAAGACTCAAAGGTCTTCGATGAATTTATTTTTGTGGGGACTCAAAATGCGTTTGTCGGCCATTTGAAATTCAGGACGAAAATAGAAGCATATCTTGGCTTCGGGGTGGCACAGCCGCTAATCACGACATTATTAGGCTATTTTCCGGCACATTGGTTCGGATTGGGAGAAAGTCTGCCAAAAAATTGCGCATATGACTGGAGAACCTTAATTTTAAACAGGAAATCGACCAACGGCTTACTGGATAAAACCCATGATTATTCAAAAACTTTGACACAGAAAGTATTTGTGATCAGGGCTGAAGATGATGTATGGCTCACCGAAAAAGGAGTGAAAAGCCTCCTCAATGATACATATCCGAATATGAAGCCAACGTACAGGCTGGTTAGAACTTCCGAATCCGAGAAAAAAGAGATCGGGCACGTTAACTTTTTCAGAAGTTATAACAGGAAGCTATGGAATATTATTTTAAACGAATTAATAAATGAAGAATCTGATTGAAAACACCGTGGAATTTGTTAAAGAAAAATTGAAAGGGGCTGAAGCTGGGCATGACTGGTACCACATCGAACGGGTGTGGAAACTGTCTAAAAGTATTGCAGAATCTGAAAACTGTGATCTTCAGGTGGTAGAGCTGGCAGCGCTTCTGCACGATATTGCCGATCCCAAATTTCATAATGGTGACGAGACATTGGCCTTAAAAGTTTCCCGGGAGTTTCTGGAAGGGCAGCATGCTTCTGAAGAGGTTATTGAGAAGATTTTATTTATCATTAAAAATATTTCATTTAAAAACAGGGCAGAGGTTCCGGGAGATCTTCCCATTGAGCTTAAAATCGTTCAGGATGCTGATAGGATTGATGCGATCGGAGCGATCGGGATTGCCAGAACGTTCAATTTCGGGGGATTTAAAAATAACCTGATGTATGATCCTGAAATCGAGCCAAAGCTCCATATGTCGAAAGAAGAGTATAAAAAGTCAGACGGAACCACGATCAATCATTTCTATGAAAAGCTGTTGCTCCTTAAAAATCTGATGAATACGAAGAAAGGAAAGGAGATAGCCCTTGAAAGACATGATTTTATGCTGAAGTTCCTGGACCAGTTTTACAAAGAATGGAACGTCGGTGATATTTCCGCTGAAAGCTTACTAAAATAAGTATCTTTGCAATATGGTATTCATCGTTCTGGCGATTTTCTGGGCTTTGGTGATTTCTCTTCTGCTGTATAAAATAAGAAGAGGAAAAGGAGCCGAATGGGCAAAATTGTTCCGCATTGTTACGGTTGTGTTTTCAATTTCGATTTTTACGTACTGGTTTATTAAAAAAAGTGCCGTAGGAATCGTAGAGGATTCCGTAACCCTGCAGGTCATCAATAAACTTCCGCAGCCGCTGGATTTCTACGTTATCACACTCAATGATGCCGAAGTCGGAAAGATGACGGATACCAAACATATCGGGAAAGTACGCCCGGAATATTACAGGATAGAATACCTTAAAATGGATAAGTCGGATGAATACTGGATCGTCGGTTACCTGGGGAAAAATCTGGTTTATTTTTCGCAGCATTCCCTTCCCAATAAAAATATAGACCAGATTGTAGAAACCCGCAATTATATCAATCAGAGTGTAAAGCTTTCGGATTTGGCAAAAAAGCAGATTGAAACCTACAACTATGAGAATACAAAAGTGGGAATTTGGATCACCCTTGATTTTCTGCTTTTGTTCCTTAATATCATGTTGCTTATCAGAAGAAAATAAAAATTCCGGATTGCCTGGCAATCCGGAATTTTTTATAGATACTTAAAATCAAGGGTAATCAAGAATGATCATAATTCTTTCCTTGAGTTCTTCGGGACATTTTCTGATGATTTTATCTTTGTTCAGTTTGCTGATCTGTTTGGGTTCCAGCCATTCTGTGACATCGGAACTTAAGCTGTTGTTGTCATAAACCCTTTTTATTTTTTCGTCCTCGTAAAAAGTATACTCATCTCCGAGAAAACCCGACGAAATGCTTATTTTGCATATCTCCTTTTCCATATTTGTATTTTTAAAAAATGTGTTACTAAATTAAATTTATTACGGGTTTAATTTAATAATTTTTATAATATGAAAAGGTTTTTGGTATTTAATTTTTATATTCCGTAAAAAATGTTTATTTTTTTTATTTAAAATATAATTCGCGTTAATGTCATTCCACAAAAAGGTGAATAAAAGAAAAAAAATTCAGGTGCTAAAATAGTGTTCCGGTGCTTTCCGTCGCCATTTTTGGGATGTGAAGGTCTGTTTTCCAAGCTTCATTCATTTTTTTTATGAAATAGGCAGACAAAAGAGGTGAAGCTTTTTCGATATTCTGATGTACAAAAAAGTATACATTTCGGAGGCCTTCCTTCTTCCATTTTGTAAGATGCTTCATCCAGTCATCCAGTCTTTCATAGTCACTTTCCGCATTGGCTCCCACATAACGGATGAATGCTGTCGGGGTGGTAAGGCGCATGTGTAGCATATCTCTTCTTCCGGCAGTATCTACAATAATGTTTGTGATATTGTGGGTTTCAAAAAGCTCACAGGTCGTATTCAGAACGTTTTCATCTGTAAACCATTCCGTATTTCTTAATTCGATGGCGAGCGGTACTTCCTTTGGCCATTCTTTAACAAATTTTTCAAGCCTGTCGTAATCCTTAGGTTTAAAGTTGTCGTGAAGCTGAAGAAATACCATTCCCAGTTTTTCATCAAACTGCATGACGGAGGTTGCAAACTGGGTCACAGGTTCAGTGACATCAATCAATCTTCTGAAATGCGAAACCGTATTGGTGATCTTGGGGAAAAATTTAAAATCTGCGGGCGTTTTCTCCTTCCAGGTCTGTACCTGATCCGGTGTCGGCATGCCGTAGAAGGTAGCGTTCAGTTCGATGGAATTGAATTGGGTTGCATAGTAGGTCAGCTCGTCCTTGGTTCCTTTCGGGTAAAAACCTTTCAGGTCGGTTTTGTTCCATTTGGCGCATCCGACAGAAATATTTTCCAGTCCGTTTTTATTCTGACTTAAAATTTCCTTGGTTCTGGTGTGGTCTTTAGGTAATGTAAAATCTATTTGTGAGGGATCTTCTACTTGTCCGAATTTCATATCTTAATTTTTTTGGGTTACGCTTTAAACAAATATAAAATAAAAAAGCACGCCGGAAAAGCGTGCTGAAATGAATATGTAGTGTTTATTATTTGAGAGTCTTAGGCTTCGCAAGCGGTGCAGGTAACAAAGTTTACCATCATCTCTTTTGAAACAGAAGAACTTCTTTGATAATAAAGAGTTTTCACCCCTTTTTTCCATGCTTCGATATAAAGATAGTTCACATCTTTCACCGGCATTGTGGAAGGAATCTGCAGGTTCAGCGACTGTGCCTGGTCGATATACTGCTGTCTTTGTGCGGCCTGAGAAATAATTTCCATCGGAGAGATTTCTTTAAATGTTTTAAATACTGCCTTCTCCTCATCTGTCAATTCCTTCAGGTGCTGTACCGAACCGTGATTCAGCATGATTGTTCTCCATGTTTCCTCATTGTCCAGGCCTTTCTCAGCCAGTAGCTTTGCCAGGTATTTATTCTTACGCATAAAGTTTCCTTTGGCAAGACCCGCTTTAAAATAATTGGAAGCAAACGGCTCAATTCCCGGAGAAGTCTGTCCCAGAATGGCAGAACTTGAAGTGGTAGGAGCAATAGCCATTGTCGTGGTATTTCTCAATCCGTATCCTTTAAGCAGTTCCGGTTCTCCATAGATATTGGCAAGTTCTCTTGAAGCCTGCTCTGCCTGCTCCTTGATTCTTCTGAAAGCCCTGGCGTTGAACTGGGTAGCCTCAAAACTTTCGAAAGGAATCATATTTTTCTGAAGATAAGAATGATATCCTAAAACACCTAATCCCAGCGCTCTGTGTCTCATGGCGAAATTTCTCGCGCCCTGAAGATAATAATTACCTTCCGTCTTATCGATAAATTCGGATAAAACGGCATCAAGGAAATAGATGGCCAGTTTTACGGCATCCGTATCTTTCCATTCGTCGTACAGCTCAAGGTTCATGGAAGATAAACAGCAAATAAACGATTCATCCATGGTGGAAGGAAGCATGATTTCAGAACAAAGGTTACTGGCGTTTACCGTTAATCCTAAATCTTTGTAAACCTGAGGCTTATTTCTGTTTACGTTGTCGGTAAAGAAAATGTAAGGAAGGCCTTTTTGCTGACGGCTTTCCAGTACTCTTGCCCAAACCTTACGTTTTTCCATATCCCCGTCGATCATATCCTGCATCCAGTAATCCGGAACACAGATTCCGGTGAACAGGTTCTGAATCGGACTTCCGATATCTTTAATGGATAAAAATTCTTCGATATCCCCGTGGTCAACATCCAGGTAAGCGGCGAAAGCCCCCCTTCTTACACCCCCCTGAGATACAACATCCATTGCGGTATCAAAAAGTTTCATGAAAGAAACGGCTCCTGAAGATTTGCCGTTATCGGTTACTGCGGTTCCCCTGTTACGGAGCTCTCCGAAATATCCTGATGTTCCGCCCCCGATTTTGGTCTGCATGATGACCTCACCCATTTTGTGGGTAATACCTTCGATGCTATCCGGGATGTGAACATTGAAACAGGAAATAGGAAGACCTCTCTGGGTTCCCATATTGGCCCAAACCGGTGACGAGAAGCTGATCCATCCTTTGGTGATCATTTCTTTGAAAGCCGGCTGAAGCTCGGGTTTATACAATCTTTTTGCGGCTGCCGTGGTAATTCTGTCGATCGCTCCTTCTACCGTTTCCCCTTTCAGCAAATAGCCTCTGTTCAGCATTTGCTCAGACTCTTCATTGAGCCACCATATATTTGTACTTTGTTCCTCCATAGTTGTTTATATTTTCGAATTCCTGAGCATTAGATCACCCAGGAATTTTGTTGCTTTTAAATAATAATTACTTAAAAAGATTGTAAATAGGTCTCGCCGAGTGCTTATTTGTCTCACACTCAGGATAAGATTAATTTAGAAAAGATCGTTCGCCGTAATACTCTTATCGTGTTTTGTATAATCTACCGGTCTTTTAGCAAAGAAATCATCCATGGAATTGGCAAAAACCTCCTCTTCGAACCACACCATCGGGCGGTATTGTTCCGGAGTGACATTGTATTTTGTATTCATGTTGATCTTCTTCAAACTGTCGTCTACACGGTATTTCATGAAGTTTAACAGATCTTCTTTTGAGAATACGTTTAATTCTCCCAGTTCGAAGATCCAGTCAAGGATTTCTCCTTCAAGCTCTACCGATTGGTCAACGAGGGTATAAATATCTTCAATATCAGAATCCGTTAAAAGATCAGGTTGTTCCTCGCGGATTTTATTGATCAGGTAAATTCCTGCATTGGCGTGGATCTGCTCATCAACAGAAGTCCATGCGATGATGTTGGAAACATTTTTCATGTATCCTTTGAATCTTGTAAAAGAAAGGATGATGGCAAATTGTGAGAAAAGCGAAACATTCTCAATTAAAATACTGAATAAAAGAAGAGAAGACACATACTCTTTCGGCGTGGCTGAATTGGCGTGCTTCAATACATTTGATAAGAAATCAATTCTCTTTTTTACAGCGGGAATTTCAATGACATTCAGAAATTCTTCGTTATAACCTAAGACTTCCACCAAACGGGAATAGGCTTCGGAGTGACGGAATTCACACTCAGCAAAAGTTGCCCCCAGACCATTGAATTCAGGTTTTGGAAGATGGTTGTACAAATTTCCCCAGAATGTTTTTACGGATACTTCAATCTGGGCAATGGCTAAAAGCGCATTTTTCACAGCGTGTTTTTCATGCGGCTCCAGCTGTGAATGAAAATCCTGAACATCTGCCGTAAAATCCACTTCCGAGTGTACCCAGAACGATTTGTTGATCGCCTCTACGAATTGAAGAACCTCAGGGTATTCAAATGGCTTATAGCTTACTCTTTTATCAAAAATTCCCATATTTTTTAGAATGTCTTAAAAAAATTAAATAATAGATCGATGTGGATAAAGTTCAAAAAATAAACAATCTGTTGATTTGTTGTCACTTATGGCTGAAAGTTGTCAACCTGAAAAGTGTTTTATTTTTTGTGATGTACAAGTACAAAGTTAGAAAACAAGAACTGTATTTGAAAGGGTGAATGACTAAATGATTGAGTTTTAACCTTAAAAGTTTTCCACATTTACATGAAAACCGCTTAGATACTGGCTTACACAACCATAGGCGGTTAAAATAGATAATATAAGCAATTTGATATTAAACGGTTGTTCTAAAAGTATTATTAATAAAGACTAAATGAGTTAAACAATAAATTAATTGAAGAATTTTTCAATCTTCGTAACAAATTAAAATTTAAATCTACTTATTGGATAAAACATATACCACTTAATGTTAGTAATTCAGGATTTACATAAGTCATACGATACCGGGAAAAGTAAGCTGCACGTTTTAAAGGGCATCAACCTTACCATTTCCGAGGGTGAATTTGTTTCGATCATGGGAAGTTCCGGGTCCGGAAAATCTACCCTTCTTAATATTATCGGTATTCTGGATGAAAAAGATTCGGGGATCTATGAGCTTGATGGTGTTCCGATCGAACATCTTTCGGAAATAAAAGCAGCGGAATACAGAAGTAAGTTTCTGGGATTTATTTTCCAGTCATTCAACCTGATCGGATATAAAACGGCCTTGGATAATGTTGCCCTTCCGTTGTACTACCAGAATGTTCCAAGGAAAGAACGGGAGCGCAAAGCCATGGAATATCTTGAGAAAGTCGGGCTCGCCCAATGGGCCAATCATTTGCCCAATGAGCTTTCAGGAGGGCAAAAGCAGAGGGTGGCCATCGCCAGAGCTCTGATCACGGACCCTAAAGTGGTCTTGGCTGACGAACCTACCGGAGCGCTGGATTCAAAAACGACTCACGATATCATGAAACTTCTTCAGGACATCAATAATGAAGGGAAAACCATCATCGTTGTAACACACGAACCCGATGTGGCTGCCCAAACCAAAAGGAATGTCATTCTGAAAGACGGAATTATAGAAAGTGATGCGTTTATCAAGCAGCTGGTGCTGTAAAGTGAATGGTGAATTTTGCTTTGCAAGTCAATTTTGCTTTGCAAGTGAATTTTAGAGTCGGGGAAATTGACCATTGACTCGCAGAAATTGACGATTGACAAAAGGTGAATGGTGAATTTTGCTTTGCAAGTGAATTTTAGAGTCAGGGAAATTGACCATTGACTCGCAGAAATTGACGATTGACAAAAGGTGGATGGTGAATTTTGCTTTGCAAGTGAATTTTAGAGTCGGGGAAATTGACCATTGACTCGCAGAAATTGACGATTGACAAAAGGTGAATGGTGAATTTTGCTTTGCAAGTCAATTTTGCTTTGCAAGTGAATTTTAGAGTCGGGAAAATTGACCATTGACTCGCAGAAATTGACGATTGACAAAAGGTGAATGGTGAATTTTGCTACGCAAGTGAATTTTAGAGTCGGGAAAATTGACCATTGACTCGCAGAAATTGACCATTGACCCGGAGGAATTGACCATTGACCTAAAAACAACAAATGAACATGAAAAAAAATAATTATGTTTTTAAATCTAAATCATTATAAACTTGATGTTTATAAATCTGCCAGAGAATTGAGGCTGGAATGCTATAAGATTCTTCCAAAGCTTCCGGACAGTGAAAGATTTAATTTAACGGATCAGATAAGAAGGGCTGCTACTTCAGTGGTATTAAATATTACGGAAGGATGTTCCCGAAAGTCGGATCAAGAACGAAAAAGATATTTTGAAATTGCAAGAGGTTCGGTCATCGAATTGGATTCATGTTTTGACTTGATTGTAGAAAGCAATTACATCAAAATTGAAGAACTTGATAAAATAGGAAAATTGATAAAAACAACATTTATATTATTAAGTGGAATTTTAAAAGGGTAAAAAGTGAGTGATGAATGGTGAATTTTGCTTCGCAAGTGAATTTAGGGTTATGAAAATTGACCATTGACTCGCAGAAATTGACCATTGACATTTAAAGGGTGAATAGTGAATTTTGCTTTGCAAGTCAATTTTGCTTCGCAAGTGAATTTTTAGAGTAAGGAAAATTGACCATTGACTCGCAGAAATTCACATGAAATAATTCACTTTTTATAAAGTAAAAAAAATAAAATTATGTTCGACCTAGATCGTTGGCAGGAAATATTCAGCTCGATTCGCAGTAATGTATTGCGGACGGTACTTTCCGGCTTTACTGTGGCTTTGGGATTATTTATTTTCATTGTCCTTTTCGGAATCGGGACCGGGCTTCAGAATGCCTTTACACAGGGTTTTGCGAGAGATGCTCAAAACCTGATCTCTATTGTAACAGGAAAAACCACAGTGGCCTATAAAGGACTTCAATCCGACAGGGTCGTGACCATGAATAATGATGATTATGATTTTCTGGTAAATATCGATAAAGAAAAAGTAGGAAGCTCAACGCCCCGCTACACCGCAAATCTGTTGGTGAAGTACGGTAAGGAGAGCGGGAATTACCAGATCAACGGTGCGAAGCCTGAAGAACAGGTGATTGAAAACCGTAAAATGCTGGACGGAAGATATCTCACGCCTACCGATCTCGACAGAAAGCAAAATGTAGCGGTAATAGGAAGAATGGTTCAGCGGGATCTTATTAAAAACGGAAGCCCCGTCGGTAAAGAACTGAACATCAACGGAACCATATTCAAGGTAGTCGGCGTATTTTCCGATGACGGAGGTGACTGGGATGAAAGGCATATCACCATTCCTATCACTACCCTGCAGCAGATGAAAAAAGGCTCGGATACGGTAAGCATCAACTATATCGCCTATAACGATAAACTGACACCGCAACAGGCTATTAAATATGGTGACGAAATCAAAGAAAAATTAAAAGCCAGAAAGAATGTTGCTCCCAGTGATGAAAATGGAGTACGGGTCTGGAACAATGCCCAGAATATGGAAGATACGTTTGCATTCATGGCTGTGCTTACCGGAATTGTAGGATTTATCGGCCTGGGAACATTGGCCGCCGGAATTATCGGGATCAGCAATATCATGGTGTATATCGTAAAAGAAAGAACAAAGGAAATCGGGGTAAGAAAAGCGATCGGGGCAAAACCACGAAGCATTGTTGCGCTGATTGTCCAGGAAAGTGTAGTGATTACAGTTATTTCCGGCTTTGTCGGAGTAGGGCTGGGGGTGCTTGCATTACATCTAATTGGCAACAGTCTCGAAGAATATTTCATTACAGACCCGAGTGTGGGCTGGGGATCTATTTTCATGGCATTTGTGGCTCTCGTATTTTCAGGGTTGATTGCAGGTTTTGTTCCGGCATACCGGGCCTCGAAAATTAAGCCGATCGAAGCACTGAGGACGGAATAATTAAAGGTGAATGGTGAATGGTGAATTTTGCTTCGCAAGTGAATTTCAGAGTCATTAAAAATTGACCATTGACTCGCAGAAATTGACGATTGACATTTAAAGGGTGAATAGTGAATTTTGCTTTGCAAGTCAATTTTGCTTCGCAAGTGAATTTCAGAGTCATTAAAAATTGACCATTGACTCGCAGAAATTGACGATTGACATTTAAAGGGTGAATAGTGAATTTTGCTTTGCAAGTCAATTTTGCTACGCAAGTGAATTTTAGAGTCATGAAATTGACCATTGACTCGCAGAAATTGACGATTGACATTTAAAAGGTGAATAGTGAATTTTGCTTTGCAAGTCAATTTTGCTTCGCAAGTGAATTTTAGAGTCATGAAATTGACTATTGACCCGCAGGAATTGACCATTGACATTATATATTTTAAAATGAATATACTATTTAAAAAAGATACTTGGCAGGAGATTTATTATTCCCTCAGGAATAATAAGCTTCGGACATTCCTTACCATGATCGGTGTGGGATGGGGTATGTTTTTGTATGTGAGCCTTCTCGGAGCGGCAAAAGGGATGGAAAACGGTTTTGATAAGTTGTTTTCCGGTTTTGCGACCAATTCAATTTTTCTTTGGGCTCAGAATACATCCATTCCCTATGAAGGTTTCCCTAAAGGGCGCCAGGTGCACCTCCATCTTTCGGATATCGATATGCTGAAGAGAAAAATTTCCGATATCGATTATATTTCGCCTCAGAATTCCAGGGGAAGTTTCACCGGAACACCGGGAGAATCGATGTCTAAAAATGGTAAAAGCGGAACCTATTCTTTAACCGGAGACTATCCAGTAGGCAATAAAATATCCGAAAAAAAGCTCATTTATGGTCGCTATATCAATGATGCGGACGTATCCGGAAATAAAAATGTAGCCGTAATCGGAGAAGAGGTTTACAAAAACTTTTTTGATTCTAAAAAGAACGAAAATCCTCTGGGGAAATCAATCAATATCAAAGGGATTTTCTTTAATGTAGTAGGGGTTTTCAGAGTGAAAAAAGGAGGCGGATTTGAAAATGACCAGACGGTTTTTATTCCTCTTTCTACTTATACCAAAATGTATAATGCCGCAGATCAGATCGATATGTTTGCCATTGTCAGCAAACCGAATGTCAATGTCAATGCTGTGGAAGAAAGGGTAAAGCTCGAGCTGAAAACTAAAAATAAAGTGTCTCCTGAAGATACCAATGCTTTCGGAAGTTTTAACCTTGGAAAAGAGTTTAAAAAACTTACCGGGTTTCTGACAGGGATGCAGCTTCTTACCATTATCGTGGGAACGCTTACCATCCTGGCAGGGGTGATTGCCATTTCCAATATCCTTCTGATTACCGTAAAAGAAAGAACAAAGGAAATCGGGATCAGAAGAGCTCTCGGAGCCAAACCATCTGAAGTAAGAAACCAGATCCTTCTTGAAAGTGTAGTCATTACCCTGTCGTCGGGGCTTCTCGGTTTTATGTTCGGTATTTTTGTTCTGATGATTTTAAATATAGCCACCCAGGGGCAGGACAGCTTCCCGTTTTATAATCCTACGGTGAATTACGGAAATGTATTTGCCGCGATGGGCGTAATGGTGTTTTTAGGATTGATTATCGGAATGATTCCTGCACAGAGAGCCGTTAAAATAAGACCTATTGAAGCGTTAAGAACGGAATAAATCTATAAAATGAAGGATGGTATTGCAGTCAATATGAAGATGATTTATTCAAAATAATTTAAATAATAAAAATAAACTATTATACATATGAAAAAGAAATTCACTTGGAAAAAAGCCATTTATATCGTCTTAGGGCTTTTATTTGTAGTGGCATTGTTCTCGGGGATCGGGTATCTCGTAAAATCCAATTCGAAAGAGAGCGAGACTTTCCTCACGCGTAAGCCTACCAAACAAAATATGGATGATAAGGTGATGGCAACAGGAAAAATCATTCCGAAGGAGGAAATTGAAATTAAACCCAATATAGCGGGAATTATCGATAAAATTCTGGTTGATGAAGGGGATAAGGTGCAGGCCGGACAGCTGATCGCAACGGTAAGAATCGTTCCGAATCTTGCTGAAGTAAATAATGCGCAGCAGAATGTGAATAATCAGCAGCTTCAGATCAGTAATGCCAAACTGAATGTTGATAATATGCGCAAGCAATTTGAAATGCAGGAGCGGCTTTACAAACAGGGCGTTGCTTCAAAGCAGGAATATTTAAATGCCCAGCAGCAGTTATACACAACCCAGCAGGCATTACGAAATGCCCAGCAGCAGCTGGTGACAGCCCAAAAGTCTTTGCTGATCGCTAAAACAGGAGCTACGCCGGAATTACAAGGTTTGGCTACGACTCAAATCCGGTCAAAAGCTTCAGGGACGGTTCTTGAAGTTCCTGTGAAAGTAGGAAGCCAGGTGATTGAGGCCAACTCTTTCAATGCGGGAACGACCATCTGTTCGATCGCCGATCTTAATTCATTGATTTTCCAGGGTGAGATCGATGAAGCGCAGGCCGGTAAGCTGAAACAGGGAATGGATATGAATATCGTGATCGGAGCCCTTCAGAACAAAACGTTTCCGGGAAGGCTGACGATGATTGCTCCAAAAGGGAAAGACAACAACGGAACCATTAAATTCCCGGTAGAAGGGGATGTCTTCAACCCAAATAATGAATATATCAGAGCCGGATTTTCGGCCAACGGTGAGATTGTATTAAGTTCTAAGAAAAATGCGCTTCTGCTTGATGAATCTCTGATCCAGTACGAAAAGAAAAACGGAAAAGATGTTCCTTTTGTTGAAGTAAAACAAAAAGACGGAAAATTCAAGAAAGCTTATGTTTCGCTGGGTGCAAGTGACGGGATCAATGTTGAGATTCTTTCAGGCATCGATCAAAATGCGGATGTAAAAGTCTGGAATCCTTCTGATAAAGACAAAGAAGAACTTAAAGAAAAATCAAAAAAATAGTAAACTGACACTATAAATTTTTTAGATGTGATAATCCCGGAATTTTTTTTCGGGATTTTTCTTTTAATTTTCAGAGTGAATTGTAACGAAAATGTTTTTTTAATTGTCTTACATATATGCAACAAAACACCATGAACAAAGGTAGAATCATTCTTTTTTTATTTATCCTTTTGAAATTTATTCTGCAGTATTCACTCATCGGTCCCGAATATGAACTTCACCGTGACGAATATCTGCATCTGGATCAGGGGAATCATCTCGCTTGGGGATATTTATCGGTTCCTCCCGTAAGTTCGTGGCAGGCTTTTATTATTAACAGTCTTGGAAATTCCGTGTTCTGGGTTAAATTTTTTCCTGCATTGTTCGGAGCATTAACGATTTTTGCCGTTTGGAAAGTTACAGAAGAGCTGAAGGGCAATCTGTATGCCTGTATTCTCGCTTCAGCGGGCGTTCTGCTTTCCGCTTTGTTGAGGCTTAATATGCTTTTTCAGCCTACTTCGCTTGAAGTACTGCTGTGGACTTTGCTGTATTACTTTTTAATTAAATACATCAACTCCGGAAAAGAGAAATGGCTGTATACGGCTGCTGTCTTCCTGGGTTTAGGGCTGATGAATAAATACAATATTGCATTTTCTTTGTTAGGGCTTATTCCCGCACTGTTGCTAAGTGTTCACAGGAAGATCTTTCTTAATAAACATCTTTATTTTGCAGGCTTATTAACCCTAATCATTGTTTTTCCTAATATTCTATGGCAGTATCAGAACGGTTTTCCGGTGATCCATCACATGAAAGAGCTCTCTGAGAGCCAGCTGGTGAATGTCAGCAGGATCGATTTTATGAAGTCTCAGCTTTTATTTTTCCTGGGCGCTGTCATTGTGATTTTTTCAGGATTTTACGCCCTTTTTTTCTACGAAGCTTTTAAAAAATTCAGGTTTTTTGCATGGGCCTATATTTTTACGATGGCCCTGTTTTTATTCCTTAAAGCCAAAGATTATTATGCAATAGGCCTTTATCCTGCTTATATAGCGTTCGGAGCGGTTTTTCTGGCAGATCGTTTTGATAGAATACGATGGGGGAGTATTTTGAAAGTTGCTTTCCTGGCAATTCCGGTTGTGACTTTTATTCCATTGTATGAAGTGGCATTTCCCAACAAAAGCCCGCAATACATCTTGTCGCACCCTGATCCGTACAAAAGACTCGGGCTGCTCCGTTGGGAAGACGGTAAAGATCATGCGCTCCCTCAGGATTTTGCAGACATGATGGGATGGAAGGAACTTGCGCAAAAAGTAGATCGGGAGTATGAGAAACTTTCAAAATCGGGAAAAACACTGGTGCTTTGTGATAACTATGGGCAGGCGGGAGCCATTAATTATTACGCTGTAAAAGGCATAAAAGCAGTCTCCTTTAATGCAGATTACATTAACTGGTTTGATTTTAGTGAAAAATATATCAATTTCATCAGAGTGAAAGAACTGCCGGAAGATGAGCTCGAAAAAACAGCTCCTTTCTTCAGGAATTCAAAACTTTCAGATTCTGTTACCAATCCTTTCGCCAGAGAAAAAGGAACTCTTATTTTCAGTTTTGAAGGGGCTAAAATCGACATTAGTGAAAGATTACAGAAAGAAATTGATGAGGTTAAATCTCAATATTAGAAGCAATATCAATATTCCATCAGAGTAAAATTTGTTAATGCAACTTTATTGCGTTAAATAAAATCTTTTTCTACCTTTGCGGTAATAAACGGCTTGTTGCTTGTACTCATCACCGTCTAATAGAGATTTTATGGAAAATAAATTTGAAGTAATAATAATAGGAGGAAGCTATGCAGGATTATCTGCCGGTATGACATTGGGAAGATCGTTAAGAAATGTATTGATTATCGATGGAGGAAAACCCTGCAACAGGCAGACGCCTCATTCGCACAATTTTCTTACCCAGGACGGTAAAACACCTAAAGATATCTCCGAAGTGGCCAGGGAGCAGGTGATGAAATACCCAACCGTAGCTTTCTTTGAAGGAAATGTACTTAGAACCTCTAAAAGTCCTGACGGTTTTGATGTGGAAACTGAAAAAGGGAAAAGATTCTTCGCGAAAAAAATCATTCTTGCGTCAGGAATCAAAGATCTGATGCCGGATATTAAAGGATTTTCCGAGTGCTGGGGGATTTCTGTAATTCACTGTCCGTACTGCCACGGATATGAAGTGAAGGGTAAAACGACGGGGATTCTCTCTAATGGAGATCTCGCTTTTGAATTTTCAAAGTTGGTTTTTAATTTATCAAAAAATCTTACGTTGTTGACCAATGGAGAATCTACGCTAAACGTTGAGCAGACTGAAAAATTCAAACAAAACAAAATCGAAATCGCTGAGCAGGAAATACAGGAAATTATTCATGAAAACGGGCATATCCTAAAAGTTGTTTTTAAAGACGGGCAGGAAAAATACCTGGATGCTTTGTATGCTAAAATACCCTTTGAGCAGAATCTCAATACGGAAGATCTGCAGCTTGAGCTTACGGAACATGGTTTTATTAAAATCGATCACTTTCATAAGGCAAGTACAGAAGGTGTGTTTGCCTGCGGAGATAATACCACAATGATGAGATCTGTTGCCAATGCAGTGGCACATGGTAATTTTACCGGTGCTATGGTCAATAAAGAGCTTTCGGATGAAGGATTCTGATTTCTTTTATGGATATATTTTTCCTTTCAATTTTGGGAGAATCTTCATATTTAGTGGTAATGAGAAGAACGAAAGAGTATTTCTTTAATTTTTATTAAATAACAAGTGTGTGAATGTTTTAGCATTTTTAACCACAAAAAATCACATCAGTTGATACCCTGATCTCGATGAAAATTTCGTACTTTTGGGGTGAAAAATTTCAAAAACTAAAAGTAAAATGGATATTATTTTCGACCTGATTGAAAAAGAAAGACAGAGACAAACCCACGGGATTGAGATGATTGCATCAGAAAACTTTGTTTCGGAGAATGTGATGAAAGCAGTGGGAAGCGTGCTTACCAACAAATATGCAGAAGGATATCCCGGAAAAAGATATTATGGAGGATGCGAAGTCGTAGATGAGGTTGAAACTTTGGCTATTGAAAGAGCAAAGCAGCTTTTCGGTATTGATTATGTAAACGTTCAGCCGCATTCAGGCTCTCAGGCCAATGCAGCCATTTATCTTGCCGTTTTGAAGCCGGGTGATAAAATCATGGGAATGGACCTTTCAATGGGAGGACACCTTACGCATGGTTCTGCGGTTAATTTTTCAGGAATTCAGTATGATGTTGTTTCTTACGGCGTTCAGCAGGAGACCGGTCTTATCGATTATGACCAGATGAGAGAGGTTGCTTTGAGAGAAAAGCCTAAAATGATGATTGCCGGTTTCTCAGCCTATTCAAGAGATCTTGATTATGCAAAATTCAGAGAAGTCGCCGATGAGATCGGTGCTACGCTTTGGGCAGATATTGCTCACCCTGCCGGTTTGGTAGCTAAAGGATTATTGAATTCTCCGTTTGAACATTGTCACGTAGTAACTACCACGACCCACAAAACATTAAGAGGCCCAAGAGGAGGAATGATCATGATGGGGAAAGATTTTGAAAATACTTATGGCCACAAAACCCCTAAGGGAGAAATCAAAATGATGAGCCAGGTTCTGGACGGAGCTGTTTTCCCGGGTATTCAGGGTGGTCCACTGGAACATGTGATCGCAGGAAAAGCAGTAGCTTTCGGAGAAGCTCTGGATTCCAAATTTGAAACCTATGCAAAACAGGTAAGATCGAATGCCCAGGCATTGTCAAAAGCCATGATCGACAGGGGATTTGATATTGTAAGTGGCGGAACAGATAATCACCTGATGCTTGTAGACCTTAGAAATAAAGGCGTAAACGGTAAAGAAACTGAAAAGGCGTTGGTGCTTGCTGATATTACCTGCAATAAAAATATGGTTCCGTTTGATGATAAATCGCCATTTACCACATCCGGGATCAGATTGGGTACTGCGGCTATCACCACCAGAGGTTTGAAGGAAAACGATATGGATACCATTGCAGGATTTATTTCTGAAGTGGTGGATAACATTAAAGATGACCAGGCAATTGCTTCGGTACGAAAAAGAGTCAATGAATTAATGGAAGGGAAAGCCTTATTTAATTACTAAAATCTTATAAAAATAAAATATAAAGAATGGGCACTGCTCATTCTTTTTTATATCCTATGGAAAAGAAATCTTTCACCTTTGACGAGATCAGGCAGAAACTGGTAAACTACTGTGTGTACCAGGATCGTTGTCACTCGGAGGTGGAACAGAAAATGAAGGAGTTTCTGTTGATCGATGAAGCGAAAGAAGAAATCATGCTTTATCTTTTGCGTGAGAACTATTTAAATGAAGAAAGATTTACGCGCAGCTATATCCGGGGGAAATTTTATATTAAACATTGGGGGAAAACAAAAATTAAAATTTATCTCAAACAAAAGCAGGTTCCTGAAAAACTGATCAACACATGCTTCGATGAAATCGACGACGCTGATTATGATAAAACCATCCGGAAAATTTATGATGATTATTATGTGAAGCAAAAAGGGCTAAAGGAATATCAACGTAAATCAAAAACGATAAAATATTTAATGAGCAGAGGTTTCGAGTACGAAAAAATAAATGATGTTGTGGAATAATACTTTTATCCGGAAGAAATGAAATTCGGGTTTGTTACAATGATAAAAAAACTGATTTGATTCACAGTGCATTTAACGATTTGTTGAAAAGTCAGAGCATTTCCGGTGGGCATGTGGTATATTTTTTGCCATGTCTGGTTTCAGTTAGCCGGGTTTGATTTATCTCCAGACGGGGAAATCAATCCTAATATTATCTCTTAATTAAATTTATTTTTAAATATTTATAATAGATGAAATTTTATTTTAAATTTGCATCAGCACTTTCGAATAAGAAGGTGGATTTATACTTTTTTACACACATGAATACCATTACAGACAATGTACAACTCTTTTAGAAAGAAACTGTTCGGAGGAGATAATGTTGTCAATCTCTCGGATGTAAGATATCTGCCAAGGTGGATAATTCTTGTTATAGATATTATCATATTGGTTGTATCTCTGTTTTTATCTACCTACATTATAGAAAAAATTACACAGGCTGAGTTTATTTACAATAAAGACAGGCTCATTGTATTTGCAGGCATTCTGCTTTCAAATATCATGTTTATGTATATTTTTAAAACATATGCGGGTATTATAAGGCATTCTACCTTTATTGATCTGTTCAAACTGCTGATATCGTGCTTTTGTACGTTATTTACCGTAGGGTCAGTAAATATTATCTGCTTGTGGGTTACAGGGATTAAATTTATTATCAATCCGTTTCTGATCCTCTATTTTATTATCTCTTTTATGGGGCTTTTCCTTTTCAGGCTTTACGTAAAAGAATTTTTTCATATAGTGAGGGAATACAGGAGAAGTACGCTTAAAAAGAGAATCCTTGTATTGGGAATAGATGAACAATCAATTGCTATTGCGAGAGCTATTCTTGATAATCCCAATCTTCCTTACCATGTAGTGGGATTTCTTACGCAGCGTACAGATTCCCGAAAAGCTTATCTTTTGGGCAAGCCTATTTTTGGCAAAGAAAAAATAGAACAGAGTACAAAAGAGGAACTTCTTATTGATGGGGTTATCATTATAAAAGAAATGATGTCTAAAGACGAAATGAACTCATGGGTCAATTTGTTTTTGGAAAAGGACCTTAATATATTGAAGGCACCATCGGTACAAAAGCTTAGGGACAGTGATTTTGGAGGATCTATCCGTAATCTTCAGATCGAGGATCTTCTGAACAGGAAACCCATTAAGATTCAGAATGAGGAAATTAATAGAAGACATTATAATAAAAACATACTGGTAACCGGAGGTGCAGGATCAATCGGGAGCGAAATTGTACGACAAGTCGCACAGTTCAATCCTTCTCTGATTGTTGTACTGGATCAGGCGGAGACTCCATTATATGACATAGAACTCGAAATGAAGGAAAAATTCCCTCATATTAGATTTAAATTTGTCTTGGCAGATGTTTCCAACAAACACAGGATAGAGCCTTTATTTCAAACCTATAATTTCTCTATGGTATATCACGCGGCGGCCTATAAACATGTTCCGTTGGTGGAAGAAAACCCCCATGAAGGCATCCTGGTGAATGTATTGGGGTCAAAGATTGTGGCAACCCTTTCCAGCAAATATAAAGTAAACAGGTTTGTGATGGTATCCACTGATAAGGCGGTAAACCCAACCAATGTAATGGGGGCATCAAAAAGAACAGCGGAGTTATTCGTGCAGTCATTACAAAATGTTGAGGGTAACATTACCAAATTTATTACCACAAGGTTTGGCAATGTATTAGGTTCTAATGGATCTGTAATTCCTCATTTCAAAAGACAGATCGAAGCAGGAGGTCCTGTTACGATTACTCACCCTGATATCGTACGATATTTCATGACCATTCCTGAAGCTTGCGAGCTCGTATTGCAGGCAGGAACGATGGGGCAGGGTGGAGAGATCTTTGTTTTCGATATGGGAGAGCCGGTGAAAATACTTGATCTAGCCAGAAGAATGATTAAATTATCAGGTTTTGAACCTAATATCGATATCAAAATTATTTATACGGGCTTAAGACCCGGAGAGAAGCTTTATGAAGAGCTTCTGAGCGATGACGCCAAAACTTTACCTACCCATAATGAAAAAATCATGGTTTCCAAAGATCCTACGATGGAATTCCTGGAAATCGAACTGCTTGTAAATTCTATTACTAAAGCTTCCCTTAGAAGAGACAAAGTGGAAGTAGTGAAACTTCTGAAGGTAATTGTTCCGGAATTCAGAAGCAATAATTCAATATATGAAGTATTGGATAAATAGAAAAAGATTTAAATGTATATATTTGTACAATTTTAAAAAACGATGAAAGGTAAAATATTGGTAATACTATCAGCATTTGTAATGGTTTCATGTAAAACTAATCCCAATGCTAAAAATGATCTTAATTATTTGCAGAATATTGAAAAAGTAGCTATTGAATCATCTTCCAGAAATTCTTCTAACACCCTTCAGAGTGGCGATCAGCTTGTGATTCTGATTACCGCTAAGGATATGGATGTGGTAAAACCATTCAACCAAAATTATTCTTCATCAGAACTTGTACAAACCAATGCGATGGCTGGAGGCAACACTCCTAACCAAGGGATGTCAACCATCTCAGGACCAACCTATATCGTTGATGCAAACGGTAATATTGATTTTCCTATTTTAGGAATTATAAGCACAAAAGATAAAACCTTAGTAGATTTGAAAGAAGAGCTAAGGAAGAGGATGGAAGCATATGTGATCAATCCTACTGTTAATATTCGGCTGGCCAATTTTAAAGTAACCGTTTTAGGGGAGGTAAACAGACAGGGAGATTATACCATTTCGAACGGACAGGGAACAATCTGGAATGCACTGGGTATGGCGGGAGATCTTACCATGTACGGCAAAAGAGATGATATTCTGGTTGTCAGAACTGAGAATGGGCAGGTTGTTCATGGAAAAGTAAATCTACAGGATGCCAATCTTATCAATTCACCTTATTACTATCTGAAACAGGGAGATGCAATTATTGTACCTTCTAATAATACGAAGGATTTACAGGCGAAACAAAATCCGAATACAGCACTTTATCTCACGGCTGCATCTATTACTGTTACGGCAATTGCAGTGATTGTAAGTCTCATTAAAAAATAGAAGTACATATCCGGCAGCAAAGCAAAAATATTAAGGACGGTTTTCATGAATGAAGACTTTCTGTGTTAATGAAAATAAAACTTGAAAAGAACCGGATCAAAAAAATAATCATTCAATAGAAACTAATACATAATTATTCACCTTAAATCTAAATTAAAGTACAGTGATAATGCATACTATTGTCGGCGAAATCGATTTAATATGGTATCTGTTACTTTTAAGATAATATAATATTTTTCAATGAGTAATTCAACACAAGACGAATCAGTTAAAGAAATAAATTTAAGCGAAACTATTAAGCCATATCTTAAAAATTGGGTTTGGTTTATCATTATTCCCATTATTTCTCTGGCACTTACGTATATTTACTTAAAATTTGTTACTCCTGTTTATAATGTAAAAGCTTCTGTTTTAATTAAAGATGCCAAAAACACTCCATCTGGTGGAGAATTTTCTGTTCTTCAGGATCTGTCCGGGTTTGGTGGTATGGGAACAAACAGTATTCAGAATGAGATTGAGATTTTCAAATCTAAAAAGCTTTTTCAGGATGTCGTTAAGACTCTTCACCTGCAAACATCGGTTTTTGCAAAACATGGTGTTGTAAACCAAGAGCTTTACGCAGATACTTCTCCTTTTGAGATCAAAGTAATTAATGAAAAACCATTTGCAAAACAGCCCAAACAACCTGTTCATCTGAAATTTTCACAAAATACGATTACTTTAAGTTCGGAAGAATTTTCAAAAGATATTTTGACTTCTTACGGAAGAACAATCAGTCTTCCTTACGCCAATATCATCATTATTAAAAATCCTCATTTCAACAGTTTAAAAGCTGGAAAAATTGAAGACTTCAGCTTTACATATTCCACTAAAGAAGGAATAGTAAATACACTTCAAAAAATACTGAATGTAAGCTTACTGAATAAAGATGCGACTGTTATAGGTCTTTCCTTAAATTATCAAAATGTAGATAAGGCCAAAGATATTCTTAATTCTCTTGTGAAAATTTATAATAACGAGGCTATTAAAGACAAAAATTCCGAGTCTGAGATTACCCGTGATTTTATTGATGAAAGAATAAATATTATTGCCAACGATTTGGGCGAAGTTGAAAACAGAAAGGAACGTTTTAAAAGTTCAAATCATATTACCGACCTCAGCACAGAAGCGAAAATAGGACTTGAAAGTTCTGCAGAGGCACGTGGAAAACAGATCGAAGTAGATTCTCAGCTTGATCTTACCAATGCTTTAATCGGATTTATGGCTAAACAGGGCAACGGTCAGGTACTTCCTACAAATGTGGGATTGCAGAGTTCTGAGGCTACAAATATGATTACAGCATACAATCAACTGGTAATTGACCGCAATAGATTACTTGAAAACGCGACACCCCAGAACCCGCTGGTCATTGACCTCAATAACCAGATCTCTGCTATGCGTACCTCAGTGATTGAAAGTTTGAATAAAAGTCGAAGTGGGTTGCAATTTGCTAAAAATCAATATCTTGCAGAACAGGATAAAGTGTCTTCAAGAATTATGAAAATTCCTAGTCAGGAAAAATTGTTCAGAGATATTGAAAGACAGCAGCAGATTAAAGAGAGTCTTTACCTTCTATTGCTTCAGAAAAGAGAAGAGACAGCAATTTCTTTAGCCGTAACGGCAGATAAGGCAAGAATTGTAGATTATGCTTATGCTTCCGAAAAGCCTGTAGCTCCTAAGAAAACGATGCACATGCTTGGTGCAATGATTTTCGGATTGTTGTTACCTTTTGCTATTATTTACTTTAAAGAATTGCTGAATAATAAGATCAAGACAAAACATGATCTGGAAAATCTCGCAGCTGATAAGCCGATTATCGGTGAAATTCCAAGACTTTCAAAAGGCCAGCCGGAACTTATACAGATTAATGATCTTTCACCAATGGCCGAAGCCTTCAGAATATTGATCACAAATATGAATTTTATGCTTCCGAAAAAGCAGGCTAAAGTTGTATTTGTAACATCTACGATAAAAGGAGAAGGAAAGACTTTTGTATCAGTTAATCTGGCACTTACCATGGCGACACCAAACAAAAAGGTGGTCATTATTGGTTCTGATATCAGAAATCCTCAGCTGCAACGATATAACCCGGCAAGAAAGGGTCTTACGGGGCTTACTGAGTTCTTGTATGATAAGAATTTACAATTACAGGATATCATCCACGTATCAACATTTAATCCGTATTTAGATGTTATCTACTCAGGAAGCATACCTCCCAATCCTACCGAATTGCTTACCAATGGCCGCTATGCAGAACTTCTGGAACAGCTGAAAACCAGGTATGATTATATTATTCTTGATACTGCACCGTTAATGCTTGTAACGGACAGCTTCCTGATTGCCGAAATGGCAGATGCCACATTATATGTTACACGTTCTCAGTACACCGAAAAAGCTCTAATTGATTTTGCAAATAATAATGTAGAAAGCGGTAAACTCAAGAATGTAGGATTTGTACTGAATGATGTGGATAAAGATTATTTCGGATACGGCAACAAATACGGATACGGATATGGGGCAGAGGAGAAAAGTTTTTTTGATAAAATAAAAGACAAGTTCTCAAGATAATCACAGATGGATTTGTAAAAATAATTCTAAAATAATTCTAAAATAATAGAATAGCTAAGTTTTAAGACAATACTCTGTACAAAACCAATTAGACCACCTTGAGCAACAAGATTAAAAGTATTATAGCCTTACCGCACATTAGGAGATTTATCAAAAGCGCCTCATGGTCTCTGGTTGGGACAGTTTCCGGAAAGCTGCTGATGCTGGTTGGCTTTGTCATCGTGGCCAGGATTATTGGCAAGGAAGAGTATGGGAAGATTGGCGTACTGCGTTCTACAATTACTATGTTTATGGTTTTTTCAAGTGCTGGAATGGGGCTTACGGCTGCGCGTTATGTAGCATATTATAGAAATAGTGACCGGGAAAAAGCATATCAAATTCACAATGCTTCGAATCAAATTGCTCTTATTTTCGGACTGCTAATATCTGTAATTGTCTTTTTATTTAATCGTCAGATCTCACAACTTTCTTTCGGCACCTATGACCTGTCATTTTCATTGAAACTTGCTGTCATAGCGCTTTTGTTCACTACTATTTCAAGTGCTCAAAGCGGCACTCTTACAGGTTTTGAAGATTTTAAAAGACTGGGAATAAATAACTTTATTTACGGTATTATTCAGTTTGTGCTTTTATTAGTTGGGGCTCATTTCTGGAAGTCTGACGGTGTTATAGTCGCACTTGGTATTTCAGCACTTTTTTTTGTTGTTCTTAATCAAATTTCGATAAACAAGAACTTTAAATCGACATTTAGAAACAAACGTTTTTTTACACCCGAAATAAGATTAATCTTCACTAAGTTTTCAATTCCGGCAATGTTATCAACCTTTGTGGCTATGCCTGTAATCTGGTTAGGAAAAGCATTGCTGGTGCGCACAAATGGTTTTGGAGAAATGGCTATATTTGATGTTTCGGAGCAATGGTATCTCATGGTTTTGTTTATTCCGAACTCTATAGGAAACATCATATTACCGATGCTTTCAAACGCTTTGTCTGAAGGCTCCGGAAAGCAGTATGGAAAGCTTTTAAAACTCAATTTATTGGTGAATTGTGCGGTGGTGACAGCTTTAGTCTTGGTTATCATGTGTTTGGCACCATTCATATTAAAATTATATGGACGTAGTTTTACCAGCTATCTTCCTTTAAGGATACTTTTGGTAGCAGCAATATTACAAACGGTAAACAGTGTTCTGGGACAGGCTATTGCAAGTAAAGCGAAAATGTGGCTGGGCTTTGGGGTTAATCTGTTCTGGGGATTAAGTTTTCTTACGATAAGTTATATTTTTGTAGAATATATGCATCTCGGTGCCTTAGGATTAAGTTATGCATTTTTACTAAGCTATCTATTGCATTCTATTATACAAGGTTTTATCACCTTTAAAGTTATAATTTAATATGAAAAAAATCCTTATCGTATTTGGAACGCGACCTGAAGCCATAAAAATGGCTCCGTTGGTTAATAAATCCCGACAATATCCTGATATTTTTGAAACTTTTGTGTGTGTTACAGGGCAGCACAGGGAAATGTTGGACCAAGTTCTGCGATTATTTGAAATAGTGCCGGATTTTGATCTGAAGATCATGAAGGAAGGACAAGATCTTTATGATATTACCTCAGTTGTGCTGACCAAAATGAGAAGTGTTCTATTGGATGTAAAACCAGATTTTGTACTTGTGCATGGAGATACAACGACTTCAATGGCTGTTGCTCTCGCCTCCTTCTATCAGAAGATACCCGTAGTGCATATAGAAGCAGGATTACGTACTTCGGATATTTATAGCCCGTGGCCGGAAGAGATCAACAGGCAGCTTACAGGCCGGATAGCAACCTACCACTGCGCTCCTACATTAAGAAGCCAAAAAAACCTTGTGAAAGAAAATGTCCCTGAAAAAAATATTATCATAACTGGAAATACGGTAATTGATGCTTTACAATGGGTCGTAAAGAGGATAGAAGATAATGAACAGCTGGCCGCCGAAATTACAGGCTTACTTTCAGATTTCGGGTATGATTATGTGCGGCTCAATGGGGAGAGAAGATTGGTTTTGATAACTGGCCATCGACGGGAAAATTTCGGAGAAGGCTTCATGAATATCTGCAAGGCTTTAAAAAATCTGGCAGTATCTTACCCATCGGTCGACTTTATATATCCGATGCATTTAAATCCCAATGTAAGAAATCCGATCAATCAAATTTTTGGTAATGCAAAACCGGAAAGTATTTTCTTCATTGAACCATTGGATTATCTACCGTTTATTTTCCTGATGAAAAAAAGCTATATGGTATTAACCGACAGTGGTGGAATACAGGAAGAAGCTCCGGGTTTGGGTAAACCTGTTCTTGTCATGAGAGATAATACCGAGAGACCAGAAGCTGTTGAAGCTGGTACCGTACGTCTCGTAGGAACGCGATATGATACAATTGTTGAAGAGGTGTCCAGCCTTTTGGATAACGAATCTCGGTACAGTGCAATGTCCAGAGCCAATAACCCGTATGGAGACGGCACATCAAGCGAGAAAATTATTGAATTTCTGATCCAAAAATTAAAAGATTAATAATGACGTTTGCTGGTTTTATTGCAATATTATTTTTGTTGGCGATTGTTATAAGAAAAGGGTACAGATCAATTATTGATCCCTTGTTTTATATGATTGTAATATTCCTATTTTTTTTCGGACTAAAAAATGAAGTTGAGATCAGTGAAGAATCCGAATTATTGCTACTGCTGTCATTTGTTATTTTTGTCGTTACTGCATATCTCACTGGAAAAATGCACCATAAAAGAATCATTAACTTTATCAGCAGGAAAAATGATATATTTCAAAAGTTTTCAATCAAACCTCTGGAACAGCGCCAGCAGCTGTATCTCTTTTTGATTGTCCTTTTGTATGTGGTGCTTGACTTTTCTTTCAATACCTGGCTGTACGGATCGTTTGAAAAAGCTGTTACCAGATTTTATTACCGGATTCCGGAGAAAGAAGATATTCCTACCTTGTTTACGATTCTGTTGTTTACCTTATATTCGTTATCCTCTTTGATCATTTTTATACTCAGTTACAATAACGCAAGGTTCAAATCGAATTCTCTATATCTTAATCTTAGCTTTTTTGCCCTGGCCCTGGCTGCATTTCCAAGAGGTACCCGCGGTGCCATTATTTCATTACTCATCATTATCATACTTGCAAATATTATTGTTGCACTCAAACAAGATACATTTAAGATTAAAAGACTTTTTAATATAAAACTACTGTTCCCGGCTGCTATTGTAATTTTGTCTTTCCTTGCTTTGTCATCCATCCGTAATAAAGAAATCGACAACCTGGAAATGTTACAGACGACGATTGCAGAAATGGATTTTTCTCAGTCCCAGAAAGAATACAATTCTACAGAAGGAGACCTTCTGCTGACGGATTATAATAAGTGTATAGAAACGTTCGGATCTACCACAGAGTTCTTACCGCTTGATTATACCATAAAAGCAGTGATCTTCAACCCAATACCACGAAGTCTATGGAAAGAGAAGCCCGTGGGATTTGGTGTCGCGCTTACAGAAGTGAAATACGGCGGACAGAATTTTGATTATGAACACCTCGCACAATATTCATGGTCGAATGCAGCTGGAATAGCCGGTGAAGGATGGGCTAATCAAGGAATATTAGGGCTTATCCTATACTCTTTTCTCATGGGCCTTTACGTGGGAGTGCTTATGAAGATAGTATACACATTTTTATTATCAGACAATTATATTTCGCTTTTAATAGCACTGTTATGCTTTCTGGCCTCTCTTCTTACCGTCCGCGGTGATATTCTTTCAGGAATCACACAGGGTTTTTATCCGATAATTTTTTTCATGATTATATTATTCGCCATGCAGCCTTTTGTACAATACAAATACAAAATCAGATGATATTTTAATTCTAAATACATACATTTGCACACCAGAAAAAAAATATTTTGAAACATAAATCATGATAGAGAAATTTAAATATGAAAAAAATTCTGATAATCCATAAAAACATCATTGAAAACGAACCGCCTACCCAGATGGTTATTCAGCATCTTGCTGATCTCGGATATGGTGTACGGGTAATCACTCTGGGGCTGAACGATTACTGGAAAGAGGACTTTGGAAAAAAGGGAATTGAGTATAAAGATTTGGGATTACGGGAGTTTGTGACTTCAAAGAAAAGGTCATTCTTTGCAAAGATAAAAACGTGGCTGCAATACAGAAAAGAGGTTCTGAAAGAATTATCTGGATTAAACGATGGTAACAGCGTAGTCTGGTTTGTAGATGCAGATAGTATTGCCCCGCTGCTTTTCAGCAAAGTTTTTAATAAGATAGATTATATATTGCATATACTTGAACTGTATGATCATTCATCATTTTACAGATTTGTCTTAAATAAATATATAAAAACAACAAAGCGGCTAATCGTTTGTGAAGAAAACAGGGCTGCGATTTTTAATGTCTGGTTTAAACCGGAAAAATATCCCGCCGTTCTGGCCAACAAACCATATAAGCTGTTAGATACTGCTCAGTCAGGTAATTTTTTAAACGAAAACTATCCTGAACTGTATAATATTTTGGTAAAGGATAGTTCGAAAGTCATACTATACCAGGGAGTCATCTCTCCAGACAGGGATCTTTCTTTTATTTTAAAGGCAATTAATGAAATGCCGGAGGATTTTATCCCTGTGCTTATGGGTAGAGATTATAATATGCTGGCTCGCTATAAGGAAATCTGTCCACGGCTGATACACATTTCATTTATTCCCGCACCGCAGCATTTATATATAACCGCATTGGCTAGGATTGGAATTCTCATGTATGATCCAATATCATTGAATCAGATATTTTGTGCGCCTAATAAGATATTTGAATATTCAGGCTACGGAATTCCTATGATTGGGAATAATATTCCGGGGCTTTCCTTTCCGTTTCAGAAATTTGGCTGTGGAAAGATTTTCAGCCCTGCAAAAGATACGGCTGAAATGAAGAAAATAATAGAAGAAATAGATAATAATTTTGAAAAATATTCTCACGGTGCAAAAGTATTGTTCAACAGTGTGGATAATAAAAAGATGATCAGAGAAATCCTTGAATGTCTCTAGTTTACCTATGCTCTTAACTTTAAATCGAGGAATATGAAACTGATAATCAATACAACAACACTAAGTGGGACTGGCGTGACACAGGTGGCGGTGTCATTCATCTACGAATGTATTGCTTTTACAGAAAATGAATACCATCTCTTTTTGAGTAAAACCGTTGCTCGGGAAATTAATACTGAAGATTTTCCGGATAATTTTCATTTCTACTACTTTGACCACCACCCACTGTATGGCAGAAATGGTTTTTCTGTAAGAAAAAAACTGAGAGACCTTGAGCAGACGATATGTCCCGATCTTATTTTTTCAGTATTTGGACCGGCATGCTGGACGCCCGGATCGAAGCATATTTCAGGCTTTGCAAACTCCTATTATGTGTATCCTGAATCACCTTTTTTTAGTAAAATTTCTCTCAAGGATTTTCTCAGGATAAACCTCATGAAGGCTGCCCATCGTTTTTTTCTGAAAAGAAACGGCAAATATTTTATATGTGAGACAGAAGACATGTCACAAAGACTGTCAGAGTTTTTAAAAGTCGGTCCGGCAAACATCTACACCGTTAGCAATACATATAACAGGTACTTTGAAACCTACGATGCTTCTGCCCGTAAGAGGTTATTGCCAGAACCTTCAGCAAACGAATACAGGTTTTTGTCCCTGGCTTCTTTTGATATCCATAAAAATCTTACTATTCTTAATGAATTGATTCCTATTCTAAATAGAAAGAAAATGGGAAAAGACATAAAGTTTATTTTAACGATAGATCAGGCTAAATATGAAAAACATTTCAGTACGGAAGCAAAGGCTAGAATTATTAATCTTGGCAGAATTGAAGTAAAAGACTGTCCACAGATTTACGCAGAATGTGATGCCCTTTTCTTGCCGACGTTGATCGAGTCTTTTTCTGCAAACTATCCGGAAGCCATGAAAATGGAAATCCCTGTTTTAACATCCGGTTACTCATTTGCAAAATCAATTTGCGAAGATGCAGCACTTTATTTTGATCCGCTGGATGCGGAAGATATTGCCGACAAGATGATGATGATCTTAAATATTGAAAATCTTTCTAAGGAGCTTGTGGAAAAAGGAAAGAAGAGGCTTATTACATTCGGAGATGCAAAAGTGAGAGCCAAAAGATATTTGGATATATTTAAATCTATTTAATTTTTTAAATTAGTTAAATGTTAATAACCGCAAGTATAGTGTGCTACAGGAATGACAGGAAGATCCTTCTGGAAGCAATCAAAAGTTTTCTGGATTCCGACACGGATTTTCCCATTTTTTTGTATCTGATTGATAATTCTCCCACCGATGATTTGAAATCAATCATCACAGATTCTCGTGTCGAGTATTTTTTTAATCCTGAAAATCCGGGATTTGGAGCAGCGCACAATATTGCGATAAGAAAAGCCATAGAAAGGAAAAGTGATTATCATCTCGTTTTAAATCCTGATGCATACTTTGGTCATGATATTATTAAAAAGATTGTAGACTTTCTGAAAAACCATTCTGAAATTGGGAATCTGATGCCAAAAGTACTTTATCCTGATGGCAGGATTCAGCATCTCTGCAAATTGCTTCCGACTCCATACGACTGGATTGGCAGGAGGTTCAACCCATTCAAAAAAATGGTAGACAAAAGAAACGAAGTTTTTGAAATGAGATTTACCGGGTATGACAAAATTATGGATGTGCCTTATCTTTCAGGCTGTTTTATGTTTCTGAAGATTGATGCTATTAGAAAAATAGGATTTTTTGATGAAAAAATTTTTATGTACGGAGAAGAAACAGATCTCTGTAGAAGACTGATTGCAGGTGGATACCGAACTGTATATTATCCTGAAGTACACATTTACCATCATTTTGAAAAAGGCTCTCACAAATCCTGGAGGCTTACAAAGATCGGTATGGAGTCAGCTATTTATTATTTTAATAAGTGGGGCTGGCTGTTTGATAATGAGCGAAAAAAAATTAATAAAAAAACACTTAAAGCATTACACAAATGACAGTAACTATTTTTGGCAGTTCCGGTTTTATAGGAAAAAATCTCACGGAATCTCTGAGGGACGAATTTAATGTTCAAGAAGTTTCCTTAAGGAATCCCTTATGGGAAACAGAGATTGATGAAACAGCGGATATCTTCATTAATCTTATTGGTAAAGCACATGATCACAAGGGTCTCGCTTCTGACGAAGACTATTATCTTGCGAACATTGAAATCGCCCAAAAGATATTCTCCGTATTCGAGAAGTCTTCCGCAAAAATGTTGATCTATATCAGCTCACTTGCTGCTATAGAAGAATATGAATCTTTGGTGCCTCTGGAGGAAAGTGCCCCGTGCCATCCTGTATCCATCTATGGAAAAACAAAAAGAATGGCGGAAGAATGGTTGCTAAGTCAGCATCTGCCTTCTCAAAAAAAGCTCGTTATTGTACGCCCGCCCATGGTACACGGACCAGGCGACCGCGGAAATCTGGATCTTTTGTATAAAATCATTTCAAAAGGAATACCTTATCCTTTGGCAGCATTCCAAAATCAAAGATCGTTTATCAGTATCAATAACTTTATTTTTTATATCCGGCAAATTATGCTCGGCAGTCAGGAATTAGAAACAGGAATTTATCATATTTCTGATGATGAGCCTGTAGGTACGCGGGAAATTATTGAAATTATAAGAAAGACGGAAAATATTAAAAGTATGGACTTGAATCTCCCTAAGATTGTGGTAAAAGCCATCGCAAGGATAGGAGACTTTATCCCAATTCCATTAAATAGCAAAAAATTAAAAAAACTTACCAACAATTTAATTGTATCTAATAAAAAAATAAATATCTTACTAAAAATTAATAATCTGCCTTTAACAGCAAAAGAGGGTTTAGAATTAACCATCAAAAGTTTTAGGAAATAATGGAGTATAGCATAGTAATTATTTTGCTGTTCATATTAATACTGGTCTATTTTAAAATCGCAGACAAGTATAATATCATTGATAAGCCCAATCACAGAAGCGCACATGCACAGATTACACTTCGTGGAGGAGGGGTAATTTTTCCTATGGCCTTTATTTTGTTCAGCCTCTTTCATATTAATGCCATAATAGAGCATTATTGGTCATTTGGGTTAGGATTACTGTCCATCTGTACAATAAGTTTTATGGATGATCTGAAACCTCTTTCCAATAGAGTGAGATTATCCGTTCATTTTTTTTCCGTTGCTTTATTATTATATTTTGCGAATACTTTTACTGTATTTCCTTTCTGGGTGTGGCCTGTATTTTTTATCCTGATTATAGGGTCGCTAAATGCTTATAATTTTATGGACGGAATAAACGGGATCACCGGTATTTACAGTCTTGTAACACTAGGTTTTTTAGCCTATGCAAACCACGATTTTTTTTCTTTCACAGATGAGGATTTTATCTTGTATCCAATGATTGCATGTTTAATATTTTTATTTTTTAATTTTAGAAAAAAAGCAAAATGTTTTGCCGGTGATGTAGGAAGTATGGGAATAGGTTTCTGGATACTTGCTCTTATTACACTTCTCATTATAAAAACAGGTGAATATAAATTCATTCTTCTTCTTTCGGTGTATGGTGTCGAAGTTGTGCTTACCATTATTGAAAGAATAATGATTAAAGAGAATATTTTTGAGGCACACCGGCGACATCTTTATCAGCTTTTTGCTAATGAGAAAAAAGTTTCACATCTAAAGATTAGTATGGCTTATGGTATAGTGCAACTGGGGATTAATATTTATCTTATTAACTCACACCTTCCATTCTGTATTGATGCTTTAATCATACTTTTTCCTCTTGGAACAATTTATTTATTATTAAAATTGAATATAAAAAAAAGTCATAAATTTCAACACAATATAAAATCATGAAAATAAAAGAAACTCCTTTAAAGGATTGCTACATTATCGAGCCGACAATCATTGAAGATGAAAGAGGGTATTTTTTTGAAAAATTTAATGAAAGGAAATTTGAAGAACTAACCGGTATGAACGGACACTTTGTTCAGGATAATATATCCAAGTCTTCCTATGGTGTTCTTCGCGGAGTACACCTTCAGAGAGGAGAGCATGGCCAGGCAAAGCTCGTATCCTGCATTGAGGGACGCGTTTGGGATGTTGCTGTTGATCTTAGGGAAGATTCTCCTACTTATGGAAAATGGTTCGGAATTGAGCTTACCGCAGAAAACAAATTACAACTTTATGTTCCTAGAGGATTCGGACATGGTTTTTCTGTTTTAAGTGAAACGGCAGTTTTTTCCTACAAATGCGATAATTTCTATCATAAAGAATCAGAAAGAGGTGTCATGTATAATGATCCACATTTAAATATCGACTGGAAAATTGATGAAAAAGATGCTGTACTATCTGAGAAAGATAAAAAGCTTGCAGGCTTTCTCGATAAATAGTATGACAACATTATAAAAAGATCACAAATAAAGTAATCTTTATTTTTTATCCACACTCTTCATTATTTTGTATCTTTGCAAACTCAAAATCAAAAAGATGCGTACAAAATCTGTAGGAAAGAAGAAAATTAATGTAGTAACGCTTGGGTGTTCCAAGAATGTTTATGATTCCGAAGTTTTGATGAGCCAGCTTAAAGCCAATGGTAAAGAAGTTGTTCATGAAGACAGGGGAGATATTGTAGTCATCAATACCTGCGGATTTATTGATAATGCGAAAGAAGAATCTATCAACACCATCCTTGATTATGTAGAAGCTAAAAACAGGGGTGAGGTAGAAAAGGTATTCGTTACCGGTTGCCTGTCTGAACGTTATAAGCCGGATCTGATCAGGGAAATTCCCGACGTAGACCAATATTTCGGAACGCGGGATCTTCCAATTTTATTAAAGCATCTTGGAGCAGATTATAAGCATGAGCTGGTGGGTGAGCGTTTGACGACAACGCCTAAGCACTATGCTTATCTCAAAATTTCCGAAGGCTGCGATAGGCCTTGTTCTTTCTGTGCCATTCCGTTAATGAGAGGCGGACATATTTCCACACCGATAGAGAAACTGGTTTCCGAAGCTCAGAAACTGGCCAAAAAAGGAACCAAAGAATTGATTCTTATCGCCCAGGATCTTACCTATTACGGATTGGATATTTATAAAAAACGTGCACTGGGAGATTTATTAAAGGAATTGGTAAAAGTTGAGGGTATTGAATGGATCCGTCTTCATTATGCTTTCCCAAGCGGTTTCCCGGAGGATGTACTGGATATCATTCGTGAAGAACCCAAAGTGTGCAACTATATCGATATTCCTCTTCAACACATCAATTCAGACTTATTGAAGTCGATGAAAAGAGGAACTACCCATGAAAAAACAAATGCGCTTCTGGCTAAATTCAGAGAGAAACTTCCTGATATGGCGATACGGACAACACTTATTGTCGGCTACCCTGGTGAGACGGAAGAAATATTCCGGGAGCTGAAAGACTGGGTAAGAGAACAGAAATTCGACAGACTGGGCTGTTTTACCTATTCACATGAAGAAAATACCGGCGCTTATATATTGGAAGATACGATTCCTCAGGAAATAAAAGAAGCAAGGGTAGAGGAAATTATGGAGATTCAGTCCCAGATTTCCTGGGAAAAAAATCAGGAAAAAATCGGAAAAATATATAAATGCATATTCGACAGAAAAGAAGGTAATTATTTCATCGGCAGAACAGAGTTTGATTCACCTGATGTAGATAACACCGTTTTGGTTTCTGCCGAGAATACTTACATTTCTATCGGAGATTTCGCAGATGTTAAAATTACTTCTGCAGAAGAGTTTGATCTCTACGGAGAACTTATTTAGAGATACATATTTATATTATTTTATGATCAAACGGTTATAGCTTGTAAAAGAAAATAATATTAAATTTGCAATGCTCAGGTCTTAAAAATCTAGGATAATGACTATTAAGACCTTTATTATTATGTTTGAATAGCACAAGTAGGTTTTAGTATGAATTAATTAACTTAAATCAAAATACAGATGAAAAAAAAATTTTTAACGGTTGTTATTTTATCATTCTTTGTCACCAATAGCAAAGCTCAGCAGGGACGTGTAGGAATTAATACGACAAGCCCTGCCGCAACTTTGGACATACAGGCTAATACCTCGAATAATTCTTTACCCGATGCGATTCTGGTTCCCCGTATGACAAGGGCTCAGCTGGAAGCAAAAAACGCAGCGTACGCAAACGGTACCGGTGCCACAGATCAGAATGGAGCTTTAGTATTTGTGAAAGATGTAACCAGCGGAACAGGAACCGGTAAAACAGCCAATGTAAAAGCAACCGGATTTTATTATTATGATGCTCCCAATGGAGTATGGGCAGCGGTCACTCCAAATCTTAAAGTGGCTGTCGGTACCAGTGAAACGGCTACTAATACAGTGGTAGGTAATTCTCAGGTATACGCCATCAGAGGTTCTTTTAATGCCAGCGGCACCTCTTCAGCGGTGAGTATCCCTTCGCCCGCAGGTATGACGGCACTTTATTCCATTACCATTTATAAAGCGGGTTCGGGAATGGTTTACGACAAAAGCCTGTATTCTTATAATATCTCAGCAGGGTCTGGTAATAATGCTGTAACCGGCTCACCTGATATGTCTGTCATTTATCCGAATGGAGAATATTATTATGTTATGGAATATCTCAAATAAGAAATAATATTATAAGCATATTAAATTAGTGAAATCGCTATAGATGATAATGTTTAAATAATTGAATATTAGTAATTTAAATATTATACATTTAATATTTACCATAGAAACAAGTTAATTTTGTTAACTTTTTAACATTAAATTTAACACTTTTTAACAATATGATTTATATGATTGATTTACAAATATTTAAATAAAATATTAACATAAAATTTTACTTTTATTAACTTTTATTAACATTTAAAATAGGCTCGTTAAAAGAATCCTGATACATTTGCCCAGTCAAAACCAATAAAAGTTCAAAATGATGAAAAGATTCATTCTCGTAATCATAATGATGATTTCAACCCTGGGTATTTATTCATTCAAAATGAGTACCATAGATGCGAAAAAAACAAGTTATGCATCGTACTACCACGATAAATTTAACGGTAGAAAAACAGCAAGCGGAGAAATTTTTGATAATGCAAAGTTTACCGCAGCTAACAGAACGCTTCCTTTTGGAACAAACATTAAGGTAACCAACCTGAACAATGGTAAAGAGGTGATTGTGAAAATTAATGATAGAGGACCTTACCATTCGTCAAGAGCTTTGGACATGTCTAAAGCTGCGTTCGATGAAATCGGAGATACCGATCGTGGTACCATTCCGGTGGAATATGAAATTGTCGATTAATTTTATGATTTAAATTAACAAAAAGCCAACTGTAAAGTTGGCTTTTTCGTTTTTTATCTGATAAATGCTAAAGATTAATTTCTACAAGCGCCGGACAATGATCTGAGTGTACCGCTTCTTTCAGAATAACTGCTCTGCTGAGATTGTCTTTTAAAGTGTATGAGGTGAAATTATAATCAAGTCTCCAGCCTTTGTTTTTTGCCCTTGAATTTTGTCTGTAGCTCCACCATGTATAGTGGTCAGGTTCATTATTAAAGAACCTGAAGCTGTCAATAAGCTCACATTCATTAATAAAATCGGTCATCCATTCTCTTTCCATCGGTAAGAAACCTGAGACATTTTTCAAACGGACCGGATCATGTATGTCAATCGCTTCATGGCAGATATTGAAGTCTCCGGAAATGATAAGATTCGGGATTTCTTTTTTCAGATTTTTGATATATGCTAAAAAGTCGTGGCAAAACTGCATTTTAAACTCCAGCCTTTCAATATTCGACGCAGAGGGTACATAGACCGATATCGCAGAAAAGCCGTCAAAATCGGCACGTATGATCCTTCCTTCATTATCATAGCTCTCGATGCCACAACCATATTCTACATGGTGAGGCTTTATTTTTGAGGCTATTCCGACGCCGCTGTATCCTTTTCGTACCGCCGAATGCCAATAGCTGTAGTACCCCAGCTTTTCAAGGCTTGCGATATCAATCTGGTCGTTTCCCGCCTTGCTTTCCTGAATACAGATCACATCCGGATCAGCTGATTTTAGCCAACCCAGGAAATCCTTCGTAAAAGCCGCCCTGATTCCGTTGACGTTGTATGTAATCAGTTTCATGCCACTATATTATTAAGAAATTCTCTTAAAAAAAATAATTTCTTCTTTAAGAGATGTAATATGCTCTTTTTCTTGTTGCGTCATTATATCTTTTTGTACCAAATCATTAATATTGTGAATGGTATCATTTTTTTCTCCAAATAATAAAGAAATACTTATATCAAGGACTTCGGCAATTTTTTCTATCTTAGGAATATTAAGCCTCCTGTCGTCTTTTTCTAATCTTCCATAATTGCTTTGGGAAATATTTAATTCATAAGCCATCAATTCTTGTGTGATCCCTTTTTCTTCTCTCAGTTTTTTGATTCTAGATCCAATATTATTCACGGTATAGATATTTATATTCGTAAAAATACTTAAAATATTCACATTACATATTGGTTTTAATTTTTTATCACATATTTTTGAAATGTTAAACAAATAAAAATTATATTATGAAAATTAAAATTTTCTTGAGTGCATTTGCTTTGTCATTAGGAATGATTGCTTGTAGTGACAGGGCAGAAGGAGAAATTACAACAAATAATCATCAGGAAAAAAATGCTCCTTCCTTAAATAAGATCGACAAAGGAAGTATTTCTTTTACTTTCAGATTAGGAAGAGTTTCCAAAAACTGTGGAGGTTTTGGAGTTTGTGAACTGTCTGCTTTAGGAGTAACTATTGTACAAGGTCCTGTACACATTACGGTATCTCATGATCTCGATCCTGAAGCTCCTGATTTTTCTTTAAATGGTGCTTATAAGCTTAATTCTGCTGAAGAACTTAATGCTGCAAGAGAACTTAATGGAGACGGTGATACCACATTTTACATAGATCAGGATTTTTACTCTTCAGATGAAGATGGGGACAAGTATTTATTTCATAAGGGAGCGTACGAATTTGATCCGTCTATTGGAGAATTCGGTGGTTATGCAATTGATGTAACCCAACTATAGTATAATTATTAACTTTATATTCTGAGAATGTTTATTTTTTTTGGAAAACTAAGATTTTTTGTTCTTATATTTTTCCTTTGTTTTATGAAAAGTTTTTCTCAAACAGCCATTGAAAAATGCAAATTACCTCAATCACATTACGAAAAAATTTATTCCGTAACGTCTGAGGATGTGAAGTGTCTTGCAGAAAACTCTGATCAGCCTAATACACTTTTTTTTACTTTTGGGAGTTGGTGTGCGCCTTGCATCTACCATATACCCACTTTTTTTGTAATAAAGAAATTTTATAATGTCGATCTGTATGTTTTGTTGGTTGATCCTGAAAATCATCATTTAACAAAGGAATCAAGAGATATGGTTTTAGAGGCTTATCCTGATGCAAAAATTCTTGTCATTAAAGATATCGAAGGTAGAGGAAAATCAAAAAAATACAAGGATTTTCTAACAAAGATAACTCCGGCAAAATTTGAGATGGTCGATGATATGTCAAAATATATTGTATTGAACCAAAAAGGAGAAATACAATTAGTCACCAACTATAAAGATTCAAAGAATGATCCCGATTGGAAAGATGATAAACCAATGGTGAAAAGGATTGTTTTGCCTTTACTGGAGAAAAAAGAAACTGAAACAAAAGAATAAAGTAAACAGCAAAAATTGAAAAAACTCCACAGTAATTTGTGGAGTTTTTTATTACAGACAAGAAAATTAATTATATTATTTCGGTTCCAGTACGCTTATCGGAATAATGCACTCTTCCAGCGAGATGCCGCCATGCTGATAGGTTTCTTTATAATAATTCACAAAATGATTGTAATTTTTAGGATAGGCCAGGAAAATATTGTTTTTCGCAAAAATATATTTAGAGCTTAAATTTCCTTTTGGAAGAAACAATTTTTCAGGATTGGTAATAGCCCAGACATCATTATCGTTATACGTTAAGCTTTTCCCGGTTTTATATCTGATGTTGGTCGACGTTTCCCGGTCACCCACCACTTTGCTCGGTTTTTTCACGTAAACGGTTCCGTGATCGGTCGTAATAACAAGCTTGAAGCCGTTTTCAGCGGCAATCTTAATGATCTTCATGAGTGATGAATTCTCAAACCAGTTTAAAGTGAGTGATCTGAATGTCTTATCATCACGGATCAGCTGATCTACAATATGGTTGTCGGTTTTTGCATGAGAAAGAATGTCGATGAAGTTGTACACAATCACAAGCAGGTCATTGTTTTTGTGCTGATTAAAATCATCGTATATCTTTCGTTCAAAATCTGCATTCAGGACTTTAAGGTACTTCATAGATTTGGAACCAAGTCCGATTCTTTTCATCTGATCTTCCAGGAAATCACGTTCGTATTCATTTTTATTACCTTCTTCATTGTCATTAAACCATTTGTCCGGAAAACGCTTTTCAATCTCGGAAGGCATCAGGCCGGCGAAGAAAGAATTTCTCGCATACTGGGTGGCCGTAGGAAGAATGCTGTAATAATAATCTTCAGAAATTTTATTGTAATATTTTGTGAATAACGGTTCGATCACTTTCCACTGGTCGTAGCGAAGATTATCAACCATCAGAAGCAAAACTTTATCCTTTTCAACTTCAGGTTTTACCCTTTCTTTAAAAAGGGTGTGGCTCATCATAGGCTTGTCGGAATCATGAAGCCAGTCTTCATAATTGTTTTCAATAAATTTGGCAAACTGAATATTGGCCTCTTCCTTTTGCGATTGTAAAAGATCGGCAAATTCGTTGTCCGTAACTTTATCAAACTTGATTTCCCAATTCAGGATTTTTTTATAATACTCTGCCCATTCCTGATAAGTTCTGAGGTAAGACAGCTCCATAGAAAGGTTTCTGAACTCCTGCTGATACTGAAGAATGGTCTTCTGTTCCACAAGATTATCCTCTTGCAGGTTTTTCTTTAATGAAAGCAGAATCTGATTGGGGTTTACAGGTTTTAAAATATAATCTGCAATCTGGGAGCCGATGGCTTCCTCCATGATGTGTTCTTCTTCACTTTTTGTCACCATTACGATCTTCAAGGAATTATCCTTATCCTTAATCATGGGAATGGCTTCAAGGCCCGATATTCCGGGCATATTTTCATCAATAAGTGTTAATGCGAATTTTTCAGAATCCATCAGTTCCAAAGCCTCGTTGACATTGTTTACGGGAGTTACCTGATATCCCTTTTTTTCAAGGAATACAATGTGAGGTTTTAGAAGGTCGATTTCATCATCTATCCATAATATCTTTTCCGACATAAAATTATTTTTTTACATGGTTATTGTATCAAATTGCCGACCAATTCAAATTAAAATCTGCCAAAATGAACACCTGTAAAGTTAAATATAAGTTAATGAAAAACGGCAATATTTAAGCATATTTATTCATGCTGAATCTTTACGGAATTTTTAGTAGTCATTTGACCGGGGCTCAATTTTAAAATCGCTAAATTTGTTTACTAATTCAGACGTTTCAATGCAGAATAAACTCAAAATCATCAACGATCCTGTTCACGGTTTTATAAAAATCCCACACGAAATTTTATTTGATATCATTGAGCATCCTTATTTCCAGAGATTAAGAAGAATCGGGCAGACGGGACTTTTGAACCTCATTTTTCCCGGTGCTACCCATACGCGTTTCCATCATGCCCTGGGAGCCATGCATCTGATGTTTACAGCGTTGGAAACACTGAAGCAGAAAGGGATCAGCATTTCGCCCGAAGAAGAGAAAGGAGCCATGCTCGCCATTTTAATGCATGATATTGGCCACGGTCCCTTTTCGCATGCGCTGGAGTGTATGCTGATGGATGACTGGCATCATGAAAATCTTTCCTTATTGCTGATGAATAGACTGAATGACGAGTTTAAAGGAGAGCTTTCCTGTGCTATTGAAATGTTCCGGGGAAAATATCATCGTAAATTTTTTAATCAGCTTATTTCTTCCCAGCTCGATGTAGACCGTCTCGATTATCTTAAACGCGACAGTTTTTTCACGGGAGTTTCGGAAGGAAGTATCAATACACAGCGTATTATCTCAATGATGAACGTCTGTGAAGAAGGAGAACTTGTCATTGATGCCAAAGGTGTCTATTCAATTGAAAATTTTTTAACGGCCAGGATGTTTATGTACTGGCAGGTGTATTATCATAAAACATCGGCTCTTGCAGAGTTTATTTTGGTGAAAATTCTTGAACGGGCAAAATATCTTGTTTCACATGGAGCGGATCTGCCTGCCGGTGAAAATCTCAGATATTTCCTGCACAGGGAAAAGAGTGCGGCTACCGATGAAGATGTGAAAAGATTTACCCAACTTGACGACAATGATATCATTCAGGCCATGAAATCTTGGCAGAATGCTGACGATAAAATATTGTCGTACTGGTGCAGATGTGTGATCCAGAGAAATCTCCCAAAGACCATTATTTCGTCTCATCCTTTTGATAAAGAATTTATTAAGAAAAAAATAAAAAAGACCAACGATTTATTCGGAATCGATAATGGTGAAGAATTGGTACACGAAATCAAAAGAAAGCTGCTTCCTTACAATACCAAAAAACAGCCGATTTACCTGCTTCCTAAAAACGGAAAAAAAATAAGACTTGAGGAGTCGGAAGATCAGCTTTTGTCAGGGCTTATGGTCAATAAAACCACGCGGTATATCCTTACTTTTCCACGGGATATTTAGGATGCCAATTCTTAAATATTATTAAAATTTAATTTCCCAAAACTAAAAAATGTTTGCGAATTACAGAATTTCTTATCTTTGCAGAATATGGAATTCACAGCTTCGCAAATTGCAAGTTTTATCGACGGAAAAATAATAGGTGACGAGAATGCGCTTATTACTGGAGTTTCACCTATTGAAGGAGGGGAAACTGGACATCTTTCTTTTATAGCACAAGATCGATTTACGCATTATTTAGATACCTCAAAATGCTCCGTTATCATTGTTTCAGAAGATCTTTTGACCAGAGAATCTTACGATCCCACGATTATAGCCGTAAAGGATGCTTATCTTTCTTTTCAGGTATTAATGAACCTTTATCAGGAAATGCAGGGCAGAAAAGAAGGGGTTGAGAACGGATCTTCAATACATGATACTGCCGTCATCGGTGATAAAGTTTATATCGGTGCCTTTACTTACGTTTCAGAAAAAGCAAAAATAGGGGAGGGATCGCAGATTTATCCGCAGGTTTACATTGGAAAAGGTGTGAAGATCGGTAAAAACTGTAAAATAGACAGTGGAGCGAGGATTTACGACTACTGTATTATCGGAGACAACTGCGTGATTCATTCCAATACCGTAATCGGAGGTGACGGGTTCGGTTTTCAGCCCACTCAGGAAGGATTTAAAAAAATTCCTCAATTGGGTAATGTAATCATTGAAGATGACGTGGAAATAGGCTCAAACTGCAGTATAGACAGAGCCACCATCGGTTCTACCATTATCGGGAAAGGGACTAAGATTGATAACCTGATCCAGATTGCCCATAATGTGAAAATCGGTAAAAATAACGTTATTGCAGCACAGGCCGGAATTGCAGGCTCTACCACCATCGGCGACTGGAACCAGATTGGCGGCCAGGTAGGCATCGTTGGTCATATCAAAATAGGAAATCAGGTGAAAATCCAGGCCCAGAGCGGCGTGAATTCAAGCGTGAATGACAGGGAAACCCTGTACGGTTCACCGGCCATCAGCTACAATGATTACCTGAGAAACTACATTCATTTCAGAAACTTTACTGAAATCGTTAACAGAATAAACAATCTTGAGAATAACTCAAAAGATAAAACTAATGAGTGATATGCAAAAAACGCTTCAGCAAGAAGTAACACTTTCCGGAATCGGACTTCACACTGGTAAAGAAGTAAAACTTACCATGAAACCTGCAAAGGAAAATACGGGTTTTGTTTTCGTTAGAACAGATCTGGAAGGCCATCCTCAGGTAGAAGCAGATGTCAACTATGTAGTCGCAACAGAAAGAGGAACGACATTAGAGAAATTGGGAGTGAAAATTACCACTTGCGAGCATCTTTTAGCAGCCCTTGTAGGTTGTGATATCGATAATGCCATTCTGGAAATGGATGCTTCCGAACCTCCGATTTTGGATGGTTCTTCAAAATACTTTGTTGAGGCTATCGAAAGTGTTGGCGTGGTAGAGCAGAACATCGCAAGAGAATATCTGGTCGTAAAAGAAGTGCTTACGTACAGCGATCCCGCAACGGGATCCGAGATCACTATTATTCCTTCCGATACTTACGAAGTAACCACCATGGTAGATTTCGGGACTAAAGTTCTGGGAACCCAGAATGCTACCCTTAAAAATATTTCCGAATTTAAAGATGAAATCTCTTCGGCAAGAACATTCAGTTTCCTGCATGAGCTTGAAATGCTTTTAGACCACGGTCTTATCAAAGGTGGGGATATCTCAAACGCGATCGTTTACGTAGATAAAGATCTTACCCCGGAAACAACAGAAAAACTTAAGAAAGCTTTCGGTAAAGACAATGTTTCCATAAGATCAAACGGAATTCTTGATAATTTAAATTTAAACTACCCTAATGAAGCGGCGAGACACAAATTACTGGATGTAATAGGTGATCTGGCTTTGGCGGGAGTTAAAATAAAAGGCAAGGTAATTGCCAATAAACCGGGACATTACGTGAATACGCAGTTTGCCAAGAAGCTGAACCGTCAGTGGAAACTGCAGAAAAAGAAAAATGTTCCCGATTTTGATCTGACCAAAGAACCTGTTTTCGATATCAACGGAATTATGAGACTGATGCCTCACAGACCTCCGTTTTTATTAATTGATAAAATTCTTGAACTTTCCGATTCTCATGTGGTAGGATTGAAAAATGTTACCATGAACGAACCTTTCTTCGTAGGACATTTCCCGAAAGAACCCGTAATGCCGGGAGTATTACAGGTAGAAGCGCTGGCACAGACCGGAGGAATTCTTGTACTGGCCAGTGTTCCGGATCCTGAAAATTACTCTACCTATTTTATAAAAATCGATAAAGTAAAATTCAAAAGAAAAGTGGTTCCGGGAGATACGATCATTTTCAAGATTGAATTGATCGAGCCTATCAGAAGAGGGATTGTCCACATGCAGGGCTACGGCTATGTAGGAGATACTATTGCGGTGGAAGCAGAATTAATGGCCCAAGTTGCAAAAAATAAAGTTGATTAAATGATCCATCAATTAGCAGCCGTAGATAAGCGTGCGAAAATCAGCAAAAATGTAATCGTAGAACCTTTTACTACCATTGCAGGAGATGTGGAAATCGGAGAAGGAACCTGGATCGGGCCTAACGTTACCATTATGGATGGAGCTAGAATCGGTAAAAACTGCAGGATTTTTCCGGGAACGGTAATTTCGGCGATCCCTCAGGATTTAAAATTCGATGGTGAAGATACTCAGGTGATCATCGGTGACGAGACCACTATCAGAGAGTGCGTTACCGTAAACAGGGGCACGAAAGCCCTTGGATTTACAAAAATCGGAAAAAACTGCCTGATTATGGCAACTTCACATATTGCGCACGACTGTGTTATCGGAGATCATGTGATCATCGTAAACGGTTGCGGGATTGCAGGTCACGTGGAAATCGGAGATTATACAGTGATGGGTGGCCTTTCCGCTGTACATCAGTTTGGCAAAATAGGAAAACATGTGATGATTTCCGGAGGTACTTTGGTGAGAAAGGATATTCCGCCTTATGTGAAAGTGGCGAGAGAACCGATGTCTTATGCAGGAATCAATTCCGTGGGATTGAGAAGGAGAGGGTTTACCAACGAAAAAATATTTGAAATCCAGAAAATCTACAGAGCGATTTTCCAGATGAAAATGAATGTTTCTCAGGCTATTTCTCATATTGAAAAAGAAATGCTTCCTACTGCAGAAAGAGATGAGATCCTTCAGTTTATCCAGAATTCCCCGAGAGGAATCGTGAAAGGCTACGGAACCGGTAAAGACAGTAACTAACCATACCAAAATACCAATGAAAATTTTAATCTTACTTATTATGCTATCAGCGAATTCCTTGTTTGGGCAGCAAACGGAAGGATTAAAAACAGAGAAAACCACGAAGACTTCCATCATGGAAAGAAAAATCCCTGATAAGTCTAAGGACAGTCTCGCCAAAAGTAATTTTAATTCTATCCTGAAGCAAAAGGATAATTCAAATTCTATTTTTGGTACGGCCAATCAATACAACTCTGAAATTCAGATGAATGTAAACAAACTGCAGAATAATGTGAATACATTCAACAGCAATACATTCAACAGAACAGCTCCGCAGGGACGGGGAATACAAGTTTATAAAAGTAAATAATTATATATAAAATTAATGGCAACAAGTAACGATATCAGAAAAGGGCTTTGCATTGAGTACAGCAACGATATTTATAAAGTTATCGAATTCCTTCACGTAAAACCGGGAAAAGGTCCTGCTTTCGTTAGAACAAAACTAAAATCCGTGACCAACGGAAAAGTAATTGATAATACTTTCTCCGCAGGGCACAAAATCGACGAAGTAAAAGTAATCACCAGAAAATATCAGTATCTGTATGATGATGAAAACGGTTTTCACTTTATGAATAACGACGATTTCTCTCAGCTTTATCTTAATAAAGAAATGATTGAAAACTCAAACCTTATGAAAGCTGGTGAAGAAGTTACCATCATCCTTAAAGAAGCCGATGAAACGCCTCTTTCAGCAGAATTGCCACAGTCTGTTTATCTTGAAGTGGTGGAAGCTGATCCTGGAGTAAAAGGAAACACCGCTACCAATGCTCTCAAAAACGCGATCGTTGAAACCGGGGCAAGAGTAATGGTACCTTTATTCATAGAGCCGGGTGACAAAATTAAAGTAAGCACAGAAGATGGTTCTTACCTGGAAAGAGTTAAAGAATAATTTCTAATACAATCTATAAAAATTCGGTCTGCATCTGCACTCCGAATTTTTGTTTTATAAAAGCATCAGCAGGTTCAGGAAGGAAACGGTTTAAAAACTGAACGAAACAGTCTGATCAACATTAATTATTTAAGCATCATTAAAAATATGAAGTTTCATCAGCCACAAAAATTAAAAACCATTGCCGGAATTATCGGTGCAAGATTCGTTGGTCCTGAGGATTTTGAAGTGTTGGGTACCAATGAGATTCACATGGTAAAACCGGGCGATATTGTTTTTGTAAATCATCCTAAATATTACGATAAAGCATTACATTCTGCCGCTACCATCATCCTGATTGATAAGGAAGTGGATTGCCCCGAAGGTAAAGCACTTTTGGTTTCAGATGATCCGTTCAGGGATTTCAACAGGATCAATACCCATTTTACGAGGATCTACAACTTTACGGAAGAGCTTCACGATGTTGAAATAGGCGAAGGAACACACGTTCATCATTCGGCAGTAATCGGCAACAATGTCAAAATCGGAAAGAATACCCTCATTTTTCCGAATGTAGTCATTGGCGACCGCACGGTTATCGGCGATAATGTGGTTATTCAGTCAAATACCGTTTTGGGGGGCGACGCTTTTTATTACAGAAAATTAAATGGAAATTTTGATAGGCTAATCTCTGTTGGAAATGTGGTCATCGAAAACAATGTCGAAATCGGAAACGGCTGTACCATCGACAGAGGGGTTACCGATTCTACCGTCATTGGCGAAGGCTCGGTGTTGGACAATCAGATCCAGATCGGCCATGATACCGTGATCGGTAAAAAATGCCTGATTGCTTCACAGGTGGGAATTGCAGGCTGCTGCGTGATCGGTGATGAAGTGACCATTTGGGGGCAGGTGGGAATGGCTTCCGGCAATAAAGTGGCCAGCGGAACCGTCCTCCTGGGAAAAACCGGCGTGAACAGAGATCTTGAAAAAGGTACCTACATCGGGATGTTTGCAGAAGATTTTAAAACTTACCTCAAGAAAGAAGTCAAACTGAGAAATCTCAAATAAACAAATTGTTTAGATTTATCTTTAATCAAAGAAATTTAATTAAATTTGTGTGCATTAAAAAATTAGTAAATAAATTAAATAAATAATAAAATGTCAATTTTAGTAAACAAAGATTCTAAAGTAATTGTACAAGGATTTACGGGGAACGAAGGTACTTTCCACGCAAGCCAGATGATCGAATACGGAACCAATGTAGTAGGGGGAGTTACTCCGGGAAAAGGAGGAAGCGAGCACCTTGGGAAACCGGTATTCAATACAGTAGCTGACGCTGTGGCAAAAGCCGGAGCAAACGTAAGTATCATTTTCGTACCTCCTGCATTTGCGGCTGATGCTATCATGGAAGCTGCGGAAGCAGGCATTAAAGTGATCGTATGTATTACTGAAGGGATTCCTGTAGCAGATATGGTAAAAGTAAAATCTTACATTGCCGACAGAGACTGCAGATTAATCGGTCCGAACTGCCCTGGAATCATTACTTCTGAAGAAGCTAAAATTGGTATTATGCCAGGTTTCGTTTTCAAAAAAGGTAAAGTAGGTATCGTTTCCAAATCAGGAACTCTTACTTATGAAGCTGCTGATCAGGTAGTAAGAGCCGGTTTCGGTATCTCTACAGCGATCGGTATCGGTGGAGACCCAATTATTGGAACTACTACCAGAGAAGCTTTGGAATTATTCATCAATGATCCTGAAACTGAAGCTGTCGTGATGATCGGTGAGATCGGTGGAGGTCTTGAGGCAGAAGCTGCAAGATGGTACAAAGCCAGCGGTTCTACCAAGCCTGTTGTAGGTTTCATCGCAGGGCAGACGGCTCCTAAAGGAAGAACGATGGGTCACGCAGGTGCTATCGTTGGTGGTGCTGAAGACACAGCTCAGGCCAAGATGGAGATCATGCGCGAAAACGGTATCAATGTAGTAGATTCCCCTGCTGACATTGGTGTTACCGTGGCTAAGGTATTAGCATAATTTTTTTTAAAACATATGATATGAAAAAATTTTTATTGGCCTCTGGCCTAATGTTTTCTGCGTGGTCTTTTGCACAGATAGACTTCAGCAGTACAAGATTCGGAGCAACTGCCGGTGTTAACCTTTCAGCAGTTAGAAATGCTCACAATCCCTCAGGAACAAGGTTTACGATGCAGTTTGGAGCTTTGGCTCTCATCCCCATCGGAAGTGAGAATCAGTTCTTTTTTCAGCCTGAAATACAGTATTTCGGAGCAGGAGAAACGGGCAAGGATCGCGATGCTAAAGGATTGGATGGCTATAATGCCGTGTACGCAAATGATTATCTGAGCGTACCGGTCAGTTTAAAAGCCTATTTCTCTGAAGCAGAGTCGGAATTCTTTGGATTAATAGGGCCGAGATTTAATTTCTTAATCAGCCAGCGGGTAAAAAACGCTCCCGCAGCAAGACCTTATTATGATCCGGACGTGGTTGTCCCGTCTTTGCCTAATGTAAACGGAAAGACAAACAAATTCAACTTTGGATTTGGGTTCGGATTCGGATACAGCTATAAAAGACAGGTCGAGTTGGCAGCCAGATATGATTTCGGGCTTTCCAATACCTATCCGGGGCTTGATCACGAGCCGCAAGGAACTACAAAGACCAAGTCTGAACAGGTTCTGAGTCTAAGTGTAAATTATATTTTCAGATAAGAAAATAAGCACGATATTCAAATGAAATCCCGAAGCTTTTGCTCCGGGATTTTTGCTTTATACATAAGATCAATTTGATTATAATTAATTTAGCCTTTGATCCATTTCCAGATCTCTTTGAGTGTGGCTTTATTTCCATACATTAAAATCCCGACCCTGTATATTTTTCCTGCAACAAAGATCATAAAGACAGTGGTTCCCAGAAGCAGCGCAATGGATAAGGCAATCTGCCATGCCGGTACCCCGAATGGTATCCTGGCAATCATCGCTACCGGTGAAGTGAAAGGTATGATCGAAAGCCAGAAGCCCAGCGGACCGTCAGGATTATTCATCAGTGAAAAACTACCGTACATCCCCAGCATAAGCGGAAGAATGGCAAAAAGAGTAAACTGTTGCGTCTCGGTCTCGTTGTCTACCGCGGAACCGATGGCTGCATAGATCGAGCTGTAGAAAATATATCCTAAAAGAAAGAATACGATAAATACGAAAATTATCAATGGAAAATTCAGCTCAAGAAGGCTGTGAGAAATCTGTGTGGCAATTTGAGCAATATCAAGTTTATCGGCAAGCTCTTCATTTCCTCCGGGAATATTTTTCTGTAGGGATGAAAAACCGGTATTTAGAACCAAAGCTCCGATGACGGACATCGTAATCCAGACAATAAATTGTGTCAGCGCCACCAGTGTTACGCCCAGGATTTTCCCCATCATCAGCTCAAATGGCTTTACTGAAGAAATGATGATCTCTACCACACGATTGTTTTTTTCTTCCAAAACACTGCGCATTACCCTTACACCATAAATGATGATAAACATAAACGTCACGTACATCAGAAGAATGCTCAGTCCGCTTTTAACACCAAAGCCAAGATCCGAATCTTCTTTATTGTTTTCAGAAACATTAATCGTTTTCAGGGTAAAGCCTTTGTCAAGGTTGATCAGCTGTGACTCAGCAATGCCCAACTGCTTGATCTTTTCTTTTTTAATAACATCCGTAATGTCTGAAACGATTTTCTGCTTTGTGTCGAAACCTATTTTATTGTTAATGACAAGTCTCGTGTTTTTTTGAAGATCATCAAAGTTTTTATTTTTGAGCTCAGGTAATATTAAAATGCCGTCCAGCGATTCATTGCCTTTCAGAGTATTGATTTTTGACTTCTCATCAGCCGCGGAAACAAAAATATAGCTCAGCTTATCGGAAGATTTTAGCTTGTCGGTAAACATTCCGCTTTTATCGACAACTTCAATAACGCTGTGCGATTCGTTGGCTTTAAACATCAGCCCGATGACAGATCCGAAAGCGATAAGAAGGATAGGCGCCAGAATGGTAAGTATAATAAAAGACTTTTTCTTAACCTGCGTAAGGAATTCTCTTTTTGTAATTAAAAAAATGTTGTTCATAACTAAAAATTGCTGCTTACGGCATTAATAAAAACTTCATTCATACTCGGAATCTTCTCCTCAAATGAACGTACTTTTCCAACCTGTACAAGATCCAGAAGAATATGATTTTGATTGGATTCATTTTTTAAATCAAATGAAACAAGATTGTTTTCACTCATAACGTTGAAAATCTCATACTTCCTCTTAAAATTTTCAAGCTGAGTATCATCTGTTTCGGAAAGGGTAATCCCGAATATATTTTTCTTGAATTTTTCCCGGACATCAAAAACCCGACCGTCTATGATTTTTTTTGAATTGTCGATGAGCGCAACATAATCGCACATTTCCTCTACACTTTCCATACGGTGGGTTGATAAAATGATCGTTGTACCGTTGTTTTTCAGATCGATAATCTGGTCTTTAATAAGATTGGCATTTACCGGATCAAAACCTGAGAAAGGCTCATCAAGGATAAGTAAATTGGGCCTGTGAAGTACCGTTACCACAAACTGGATTTTCTGGGCCATCCCTTTTGAAAGTTCAGAGAGCTTTTTCTTCCACCACTGGTCGATGTGAAGTTTATCAAACCATTTTTTTGCTTCATTTAAAGCATCGTTTTTGCTCATTCCTTTAAGCTCGCCGAAGTAAAGAAGCTGGTCGCCAACCGTCATGTTTTTGTATAAACCTCTTTCTTCAGGCATGTAGCCGATATCTTTAATGTGGTCAGGATTCAGTTTTTGACCATTGATGGTAATTTCTCCGGAATCTGCCTGTGTGATCTGGTTGATGATTCGGATAAATGACGTTTTACCGGCTCCGTTCGGACCTAAAAGACCATAGACGCTGCCTTTCGGTACATGAATACTAAAGTCGTCCAGGGCAACTTTCTTACCGGCACTGTAGGTCTTTCTGATATGTTCAGCTTTTAGCATTAAATTGTTTTTACTGATTAGTATGAAAAAGTCCCGAAAGTTACGGAATTATTGAAAACAGAATTAATCTAAAAGAAAAAATCCTGATGTGATCATCAGGATTGAATTATTGTTTTACGATTTGTGTAACCTTCATGGTGTTGTCACTCAAAATATATCGGATCAGATATTTGCCGGGTTTCAGTTTTTCAATATTGATTTCCCCCGAGTTCATATTCACCGAATAATTGGCGACCTGCGTTCCTAAGATGGAATAGAAGATCACATTTTTAATTTTAAGATTTGAGTCCTTTGCCTTTACGATCAGAAAATCCTTGGCAGGATTCGGATAGGCTACAAGAACACCATCATCAGATTTCTGTGAAAATGCTGACGGCTCTTTTATCTGAGCTTTAACATTGTTGGAAAAACCAACAAAAGCGCCTAAAAAGATAAATAAAAGTAAAAGTTTTTTCATCAAATTACAATTTCTATAAATATATTAAAACAAAAATAAACAATTCTACAATCTCCCGCAATACTTTTTTATTTAAGTTGTAGTAAATTTGTATTAAATTTTATTCAAAAAGTATTCCAAAATGATACATTCAAGAAACAGAAGGCTGAGGGTAAATGAATCTGTAAGAAGCCTGGTAAGAGAATGCACGCTTACCACGAGTGATTTCGTAATGCCGATCTTTGTGATGGAGGGCGAAAATAAAGAAGAACCAATCGGGTCGATGCCCGGAATTTTCAGGAGAAGCATTGATCTCACGGTGAAAGAATGTAAGGAATTATTTTCTTTAGGGGTAAAAGCAGTAAACCTGTACATGAAAGTTTCAGATCATCTCAAAGATAACACGGGTAAAGAAGCCTGGAACAGAGACGGATTGATGCAGAATACCATAAGAGCGATAAAAGATGCTGTTCCGGAAATGGTGATCATGCCGGATGTCGCGCTGGACCCTTATTCGATCTACGGACATGACGGGATTATTGAAAATGGCAAGATCGTAAATGATGCCACCAATGATGCCCTGGCCAGAATGTCCGTTTCCCATGCTGAAGCAGGTGCAGACATCGTGGCGCCAAGCGATATGATGGACGGAAGAGTGCAGGTCATTCGTGAAGCGCTGGAAGAAAGCGGCTTTACGGATGTAGGAATTTTGAGCTATGCGGCAAAATATGCCAGTTCTTTCTATGGGCCTTTCAGAAGTGCTTTAGACAGCGCTCCCAAAGACAATATGGAAATTCCCAAAGACAAAAAGACTTATCAGATGGATTTTCATAATTCCCGGGAAGCACTTAACGAAGTTTTCAAGGATATCGAAGAAGGAGCAGACATCATCATGATAAAACCGGGACTTCCTTATCTGGATGTCGTTTCGAAAGTTCGTGAAGCCATTGATCTGCCGATCGCCGTATACAATGTGAGCGGAGAATATGCCATGGTAAAAGCTGCCGCACAGAACGGATGGCTGGATAATGATAAAACGATCATCGAAAGCCTTACATGCTTTAAAAGAGCCGGAGCAGATATGATCTTTACTTATTTTGCCAAAGAAGCGGCCATGATTTTAAACAGATAATCTATAAACAATAAAAACACCTCACTTGGGGTGTTTTAAATTTTAGGTTTGTGTAAAGTAAAACGTTTACATTTTATATATTTGCTTCATGATTTTACGAGGAGAAAACTTAATCAAAGAATACGGTCCGAAAAAAGTTGTAAAAGGGGTGTCTGTACAGGTTCAGCAGGGGGAAATTGTGGGATTGCTCGGCCCGAACGGTGCAGGAAAAACCACTTCTTTTTATATGATTGTAGGATTGGTTAAGCCCACTTCAGGAAAAATTTTTCTTGACAAGCAGGAAATTACCACCGACGCCATGTACCGCAGGGCACAGAAAGGCATCGGGTACCTCGCCCAGGAAGCCTCTGTTTTCCGGAAACTTTCCGTAGAAGAAAATATTATGGGAGTTCTGCAGCTTACAAAACTTTCAAAACGTGAACAGCAAATTAAATGTGATGAACTCGTTGAAGAATTTTCACTGCAGCATGTTCGCAAGAACAGAGGAGATCTTCTGTCCGGAGGGGAACGTCGTAGAACCGAAATCGCACGCTGTCTTGCCACGGACCCGAGTTTTATCCTTCTGGATGAACCTTTTGCGGGAGTAGACCCTATTGCAGTGGAAGACATTCAGAAGATCGTGAGAAGCCTGGTTGATAAGAATATCGGAATTCTCATTACCGATCACAACGTACAGCAGACGCTGGCTATTACCAATAAAACGTATATCATGTTTGAAGGAAGAATCCTGAAAGAAGGTCTTCCCGAAGAGCTTGCCAACGATCCGCAGGTAAGAGAGGCTTATTTAGGAGAAAATTTTGTCTATCAAAGTATTCTGGATAAACCGAAAAAGAAAAGCTATGCTTATAATATCTGGGCCGGAAATTTTGATTCCAAAGCTCAGCTTCAGGAATTTGTTAATCAGCATTTCGCTCAGTTTGATGACCTCAGATTAATATACGGATTTGAAGATATGAGTTTTGCATCATTGGGAAATTCGGAAATTCAGCATATTTTCAATGAGGTAGTGGATAAAACGGCCAACAATGCGTTTGTATTTCAGAAAAAAGAAATCAATTCCCAATATCCGCTGGAACAGGCAGAAGCAGAATCCAAAGCCGCAAGTAAAGAAGAATTGCACTACCTTACGACCTACGTATTCGAAAATTAATTTACGGCAATTGCTTGCTGAAAAATAGAATAAAACGTACCTTTTCTTTGTAAAACGGTGCGTTTTTTCAATTAAAAGAATTTTGTATGGCAAAACCATTCAACAGAACCATTACCTTATTCGGCATATACAGACAGCTTGTTCCTTTTATCCGGCCCTATCGGCTGATGATTTACGGCACTCTGTTTCTCACATTCCTGGGAGCGCTCGCTGCTCAGGTGAATCCTCTGGTACTGAAATATACCGTGGATGAAGTTACCAAGCTGACCCATCTCCCACATCCTATGGCAGAAGGGATTCATGTGCTGGTCCTGATTTCCGTGATCCTGCTGGGAAAAGAACTTCTGAATATTTTTATCAATTTCGGACAGAAATTTTACGGTGAAAAAATAAGGATTAATGTCAGCTCGGTGCTGGCCCAGTCGGCCATTGACAAAATACTGACCTACAGGGTGGCTTATTTTAACGATGAAAATCATGAATCGGGAAAACTGCAAATCCGCATAGACCGGGGAATTGAGAGCCTTACAAGACTGGTTCAGAATTTTTTCATTGATATGCTGCCGCTTTTTTCCAACTCTATCATTGCTCTGATTATCATGTATATGCAGAATGTGTATGTAGGGCTGGTTTCAACGGTTATTGTACCTGTTTATTTTTACATCAGTGCTTTACAGGCTAAAAAATTAGGCGGAGTAAGAAGAACACTGAGGAATCAGCGGGAGCAAAAGACTTCGGGGTTGCTGAATCTGATCAATTCCATTATAGTCATTAAAAGTTTTGTCCGTGAAAAATTTGAAGGAAAAAAACAATACGACCTTCAGATGCAGCTGATGGAAAGCCAGCTGTTTACAAGAAAAACAAATTTTATTTATGATGGTTTAAAAACATTTATCGAACAGTTTGGGGTTGTTTTAATTATCCTTTTAACGGTTTATCTGGTGCTGGATCAGAAGATGACGATAGGAGCGATCATGCTCCATATTATGCTTTTCAATAATGTTTCTTCACCGATCCGTCAGCTTCACAGAATTTATGATGATATGAATGATGCGATGATTTATGCGGAAGGATATTTTGATATTTTAAATGCTGATGATGAAAAGGAACCGAGTGGTACATTTATCGAGCAGGATATTAAAGGGAATTTTGAATTGAAAAACATCAATTTTACCTATCCTAACGGGACACAGGCATTACATGACGTCTCCATGACCATCGAAAACGGCAAAACAACGGCTCTGGTTGGCTTAAGCGGTGCCGGAAAATCTACGGTGATCAATCTCTTATGCAAATTTTATCTTCCCAACTCAGGTGAAATCCTGCTGGATCAGGTGGGGCTTAATCATTATGACAACACATTTCTCAGGAATGACCTCGGTTTAGTGCTTCAGAAAAACCATATTTTCCAGGGAAGTATCGAGGACAACATCCGGTACGGAAATATGAATGCATCTTTTGAAGAAATTCAGGAAGCTGCAAAAAAAGCTTACCTTCATGAGCAGGTTTTATACCTTCCGGATCAGTATGCACACGATGCCACCCAGCTTTCCGGAGGTCAGCAGCAACGTATCGCCATTGCCCGGTTGTTCCTGAAAGATCCGCCGATTATTTTTCTGGATGAGCCTACAGCGAGCCTTGATGCCATTGCGACCGAACAGATCAAAAATTCCTTAGATGCGATAAAAGAAGGCCGGACTGTGATTATAATATCCCATTCTCTGTCTCAGATTTTAGATTCGGATAAAATATACGTCATGAAAAAAGGCAGGGTCGTGGAAAGCGGAACCCACGATGAACTCGTACAAATTGACGGAACATACAGGGAAATTTTCGACGCCTCCGCAAGAAGCCTGAATTTGGATAAACTCGTCAACAGTCTTAAAATGTAACAATTTATCAGTGTAACAATATAACAATATGATACTCCAGTAATTATAAATCATCAATTATCAATCATCATTTATAAAAAATGAACGACCACTATCTCAAAAAACTCGACCGGGTAACCGCCATTCTTACGCAGCTGCAATCAAAGCCTGTGGTGCGGGCTCAGGATCTTGCCCAAAAATTCGAGGTCAGTGTCCGGACCATTTACCGGGATGTAAAGACCCTGGAAAATGCAGGAATTCCCATCGTCGGAGAGGCCGGAACTGGATATTCGCTGATGGAAGGCTATAAACTTCCGCCGGTGATGTTTACCAAAGAAGAAGTGTTGGGGTTTATCACCGCCGAAAAACTGATGCAGAAATTTTCACATCAAAGCCTGGGGAAACATTACAGGACTGCTATGGAAAAAGTGCGTTCTGTATTGAAATATTCAGATAAAAATTTAATCCGGAATATTGAAAGACAGATTGATATCTATAATTACTACCCAGAGACTGAAGATCATATCAAAGATGTTCTCCCGATTATTTTGGAAAGTATAGCAGAAAAGAGGCAGCTGACGATAGAATACAGAACCATAGAAGCTAATGTTTCAATGAGAACCATTGAAGCTGTAGGCGTTTTCTTTGAATTCAATTACTGGTATATTATGGCTTTTTGTACGCTTCGGAATGACTTCAGACAATTCCGGGTCGACAGGATCTTACAGATTTTTAAAACCCAGAATCCTTTTCTTCAGGAATATGGACAGATCAATGACTACCGGAAAAACGGAAACGGCAATAAAACCATTGTCAGACTTCTGGTGGAGAAAAAAATCATCAATCATCTTTCCAACTCGAAAAAATATTACGGGCTGATTGACGAAAAAGAAACCGATCAGGGCATGGAGCTTACTTTTGAGACCGAATGGATCAAAGATGGATTTCCGCGCTGGCTTATCACCTTTGCGGATTATGCGACCATTCTGGAACCTGAAAGCCTGAAAACACAGCTGAAGGAACTGGTGGGCGCAATCTCGGAGAAACACCAGTAAACCTCAACAGCTTTCTGATGAGGTTTATGGTTAAATTAAAATAAAGCTTTTAAATCATTGATTTTTCCTGCCTGAAGTTAATCAGAGTACGCAGTCTGAACAGGGGAATCAGGAAAATCAGAATCTCTCCCAAAAAAAAGGCGGTTGCATGCCTAATGCTCTCAGATACACATATCCTTGTCCGCGATGATGGATTTCATTGTCAATAAAATACAGAATATTCTGGTAAACAGGGAATTCATACTGTCCGAAAAGATTAAAAGTCTCCTGAAGACGCTCTTCTGAAATCTGCGCAAAATGATGATTGATCACTTCTGTTTCTTCATCCCACTTGGCAAGAAGTTCCTGCTTGGTTTTAGGGTTAAAGGCTTCTTCGTCATAAGCTTCCATTTTCTTCTCATTAATTCCTTTCAGACCGGGCCCGGCAATACTGATCAGTTCTACTGCCAGCTTAGCAAAAGGCCTCATTCCGCCGATGGAAAATTTGAAAAGTTCTTTTTCAGGAAAAGCTTCGATTACTCTTCGGGTAAGATTTCGGTGTCCCTGCCAATGTTCCAGTAATTGTTCGGAGGTCATGAATTTTTTCGTTTCGGTTGCTGTAGTTGTCATAATTTTAATTTTGTTTGTTATTGTTGGTACAAAGATAAATCGGAGTTATGACAACAGTTTGTCAGTAGGATTTTAAGCAAAAAAAATATTTAATTTTAAAATATCTTTGGGTCTTTATACGTTAAAAACTTACTCAGGCAATGTTAGGTAAATATTAATTTTGAGGTGGTCGGTCTTCGATAAGATCGATCATTTTACTGTATAGGACAGGAAAGAATTTACAAATCGTTGAATAAGGTGAATAAAGTAATCAAAGGTTAAAACGAGTTGCTTAAAGCCAATGTTTAAAAATGGTAAAGCCGATCTCTGAGACGGTTTCTACAATATTTTCCTTTGGAAGTCTCTTTGTTTCACGGATTGCTTCCTTTTTTTCGCTTATTTTCTTGCTTCTGAGATTTTTCCTCACTCTGAAAAAGCGGTAAAAACTGATGTACATCAAAAAAGCAGAGGAAATGAGTATCAATATAAGATGGACATATTTATTCATCACGCTGAAATAGGATTTAAACAAATATAAAGATTTTAAGATAATTCTTTTATAATTTGAAATATTGCAAAATGGCTTCGGCAAATATTTGTAGGCCTTGGGATAAAAAAGTAATTTAGTACCTATGAAAATTTACACAAAAACGGGCGATAAAGGCCAAACGGCACTCTACGGCGGAACCAGGGTTTCTAAAGCAAGTGCAAGAGTCGACAGCTACGGAAATATAGATGAACTCAGTTCATTTATCGGTATTGCCAAAAGTCATATCGAAAATGAAGAGGTTTCGGTACAATTAAAAAAAATTCAGTTTGATTTATTTACCGTTGGCTCCGAAGCAGCAACACCAGTGGATAAACTCATGCTGGCCAACGGAAAGTCACGTCTTCCGCTGGTCATTTCCGATACGGAAATCGAAGAGCTGGAAACCTGGATGGATGCTTTTGACGAAAAACTTGAGCCGCTTCAGTATTTCATTCTTCCCGGCGGCGGAAAAGCAGCCACCTTCCTTCATGCAGCACGTACCATCTGCCGTCGTGCAGAACGGTCTTTGGTTTTCCTGAATGAATCGGAAGAGGTGAGGCCGGAACTGATTAAATATTTAAACAGGCTTTCAGATTATCTCTTCGTTTTGGCCAGATACATTTCAAAGATCAACAACGAACCGGAAGAATACTGGAATCCGAATGAAAGATAAAGCCCTACTTTTCATCAACGGAGACGCGCCAAAATCCTTTCCCAATCCTGAAAAATACAGCCTGGTTGCCTGTACGGACGGCGCTTTCCATTACCTGAAGAATTTAAATTTTCCTTTAGAACAGCTCGATTTTATTTCAGGTGATTTTGATTCGCACTCAGGTTCTGATGAAAATATTTACGAGGATAAATTTATTCATACCCCGGACCAGAACAAAACCGATTTTCACAAAGCGTTGGAAATCATGGTTGAAAAAGGGATTTCTGATGTCGATGTTTTAGGAGCGAGTGGTGGTGAGCAGGATCATTTTCTGGGAAATCTTACGGTGGCTTTCGGTTTTAAGGATGTATTGAATATAAAATTTTATGACATGTTTTCCGAATATTACTTTATTCCGAAAAGATGTATTCTGAAAGGCGTAAAGGATAAGATGATTTCATTATATCCTTTTCCTCTTGCCGAAAATGTAACCACCACAGGATTGAACTGGCCGCTGACCGACGGAAGTTTAAGCATTACGTCAAATATCGGAACCCGGAATTTCGCCGTGGAAGACGATGTTTCCATTGAGTATGGAAAAGGAGATTTGCTGGTTTTTATCGGTAATAATTATTTGTAATTTCAATAGGAACGGGTTTCATCCTGTTTACATAAAATAAAACTCCATCGGCTTTAGCCAAAACCTAAAATACCCGCAATCGTCTTTAAAGATTTGTTGGTCTGATAAAATATGAAATTCTTAATAAAAATACTCTTTTCATTCCTTGTGATCATCTGTGTTTTCTCCTGCAAAACGCAGCCCCTCTTCGCACCGGAATACGGTAAAATGACAACATTGCCGGAAATGGATATTGAAAAAGTCCACAATTTCCGGCCGGTCGGAAATATTAAAAATAAGGACGGAAGAACCTTGAAGGAAGGGAAATTCTACAGAAGCGCCAATCTTTTCAAGCTAAAAAGGAGATCGTTTAAAGAGATTAACAATCTAGGAATAAAAGAAATCATCGACCTTCGGAATTCAAAGGAAATCGCTCAAAAACCGGATCATCTTCCTGAAGGGATCATCTACAAAAATGAGTCTGCTTTTGAAGATGAAGGCGATCAGCTGGATCAGGCCAAAAAATTAGTTCTGAAAGGAAAAGTCAATGGTGCTGATGCCAACAAAAGAATGCTTGATTTTTATCGGGAATATGTCACGGAAAACCCTGAAGTCATCAGGGAAATTGTCACCGGGATTTTAGAATCCGATACTCCCGTGCTGTACCATTGCACCGCAGGAAAAGACCGCACCGGAATCATTACCGCACTCATCCTGACGGTTCTCAGGTTCGATAAGCAAACCATTTACAACGATTACCTTTTATCGAATAATTATCGGGAAAAGCTGGTAAACAGACGCCTCAGCCTTGCCCGGAATTTGCATTTCATCTACCCGAAGCTTGACATCGGCGTGCTCGAAAAACTAAGCTGGGTAGAAACGGCCTATCTCGATGCTTCCTTTAATGAAATCAATAAAAAATACTGTTCTGCGGATGCTTATATTCAACAGGTTTTAAAAATATCTGATGATAAGCGGGAAGAATATATTCATAAGTTTACATATTGATAATCCGGTGTTGTTTCTGGCTCGAAAGGCGATCAAAATTTAAATAATTTTAACGTTAAAAAACCAAACTTTTTTAGCAATTTTGCATTCTTAATTCACTTGTTTAGAAATGAAAATAAAGTACTCGGAACTTATTGATCAGACGTTGTATTTTCCTACCGAGGAATTCAATGTTTCTGAGAACAATTTGTTGTTCCACGATATCCCGTTGATGGAAGTAGTGGAAAAATTCGGCACCCCGCTAAAGATCAGCTACCTGCCGAGAATTTCTCAAAATATCCAGAAGGCGAAAAGCTGGTTCAGGGAAGCTTTTGAGAAAACCGAATATAAGAAGAATTATACCTATTGCTACTGTACAAAATCAAGTCATTTTAAATTTGTGCTCGAAGAAGCCCTTAAAAATGATATTTCTATAGAAACTTCCTCCGCTTATGACATGGATATCGTAAAATCTCTTTACGAAAATGGAAAAGTTGACAAGAATATAGAAGTGATCTGCAATGGTTTCAAAACAGACGATTACCTTGCAAAGATCTCAGAGATGATCAACAGCGGTTTCGAAAATATTACGCCGATTCTGGATAATTACCGCGAACTGGATAAGCTTACCGAAAGTATCGATACGACTTTTGATATCGGGATCAGAATTGCCTCGGAAGAAGAACCGAAATTCGAATTTTATACCTCAAGACTGGGAATAGGATACAAAGATATTATTCCTTATTACAGTCAGAAAATTGCCGAACATCCGAATGCGAGGCTTAAAATGCTTCACTTCTTCATCAATACCGGGATCAAGGATACCGCTTATTACTGGAACGAATTATACAAGTGTCTCCGTGTGTATGCCCGTCTGAAAAAGATTGCTCCTGAAGTAGATTCTTTGAATATCGGTGGCGGTTTCCCGATCAAAACGTCTTTGAATTTCGATTACGATTACCAGTATATGGTTGAGGAAATCGTTTCCCAGATCAAAAAATTCTGCGAAGAAGAAGGAGTAGAGGAACCGAATATTTACACGGAATTCGGAAGTTTTACCGTTGGAGAAAGCGGGGCCAATATCTATAAAATCATTTCCCAGAAACGTCAGAACGACCGGGAAAAATGGAATATGATTGATTCATCTTTCATGACCACCCTTCCGGATACCTGGGCAATCTCAAGACACTTCATCATGCTTCCCCTGAACAGATGGGAAGATACTTACGAAAGGGTATTTCTGGGTGGATTAACATGTGATTCCGATGATTACTATAACTCCGAGCAGCATACCAATGCGATTTATCTGCCGGTTTTCAGTGATACCAAACCTTTGTATATCGGATTTTTCCATACCGGAGCGTATCAGGAAACGATCAGCGGATTCGGCGGGATCCATCACTGCCTGATGCCGCAGCCAAGACACGTCCTGATTCAGAAAGATGAAAACGGTGAACTGCAATATGAGATTTTCCGCGAAAAACAGGAACCGGAAGATGTACTGAAAATCTTAGGATATAAATAATACTTTTGTCTTTTACATCAATAGGAACGGGCTTTAGCCCGTTTAACCGATATTAATATAAAATCGGCTTTAGCCGAAACGTATAAAAAACGGGCTGTCCAAATTTTGGAAAGCCCGTTTTATTTTGTTGAAGGCTTCTTAAAACCTCATAGGTTTTTAAAAACCTATGAGGTTTATAATTTACGGGTTTTCAATTTAGTGCATGACGCGATAAAAGTTTACCCTTTTAAGTTGCCCTTTTATATTTAAAAATATTGTGAGATTTTCTCGATTTCCAGATCAGCATAGTCTGAAACGACAGTATCTGCCAAAGTATAATCCTGGTTTTTAGAATTTGGGCTTCTGTACGCCGCACAGAAAATTTTTGCGCGGTGTGCTGCCAGGATTCCGTTGGTGGAATCTTCAATGACCATACAGTTTTCCACAGGTTGTCCGGTCATTTCCGCGGCCAGCAAAAAAACTTCCGGATGAGGCTTTGATTCCTTTAAATCGGCCCCGCTTATTTTTCCGCTGAAATATTTTTCCAGTTCAAATTTTTCAAAAACCATATCAATCGTGGTCATGGTTGCTGAAGATGCCAGAATCAGTGTGATTCCGTTTTCGTAATAATGTTCAATCAGTTCTTTTACGCCGGGAATTAAATCAAATTCCTCATCATTATAGAAATAGTCCTTGAAGTAATTTCTCTTGGTTTCGGCGATTTCTTCATAGGTTTGGGGCAAATGAAATTCATGGATCAGCGTTTCACAAACTCTTTTGGTAGAAGCTCCGGTGAAAGAGGTATACAGATCTTCTGAAACATCAATTCCCAGTTCATTAAATGTTTTAAAATAGGCTTTTCTGTGCAAGGGTTCCGTATCTACAATCACGCCATCCATATCGAACAGCACAGCTTTTAATGACATAAAATTTTGTTTTTGCAAAGGTAAGGATTTTGGAGGGAAGCGGGAAGTCGGAGAATCGGAGTTTAAACTGGAGGCGTAATTTTATTAGGTTAATTATTTGAATTTAAAATGATTTAGTTTTAAAACTTCAACATTAATTATTCTTCATTATGCAAACTTCCGGCACCTATCTTCCAGCTTCCATCCACTTCTCCAAACTTCTTTGTATCTTTGCCGAAATCATTTAATTTTAAAATAAAACATGAAAACATACGCAGGAATTCCTGAAGAAAATGCATCACTGGAAAACGCAAAAGTAATGTTGGTCACTGTTCCTTACGACGGAACGTCAACATGGGGGAAAGGCGCAGACAAAGGCCCTGAATTATTCTTAGATGCTTCCGAAAACATGGAGCTTTATGATATTGAAACCCAGACAGAGCCATATCTTGAAGGAGTTTACCTGGCTGGAGAAGTTTCTGAAAATGCGACTCCTGAGGCAATGACGGAAGCGGTTTACCAGAAAACCAAAGAACTTTTAGGCAATGAAGGTAAATTATTTACCCTTTTCGGCGGAGAGCATTCTGTTTCTATCGGTTCGATTCGTGCGGTAGGGGAGAAGTTCGAGAATCTGACCGTTCTTCAGCTGGATGCCCATACGGATTTGCGTCCTGAGTTCCACGGTTCTACTTCCAATCACGCCTGTGCAGTGTTTGAGGCCAATCAGAAACACAATCTGGTACAGGTGGGAATACGCTCGATGGATATCGAAGAAGCAGAATATTTACCGGAAGGAAGAGTATTTTTCGCCCACGAAATCGCCAATAACGAAAACTGGGTAAACGACGTATTGGAAAAAGTTTCCGGAAACGTCTATATCACAATAGACCTTGATGCTTTCGACCCTTCGCTTTGTCCGTCAACAGGGACTCCTGAGCCGGGCGGCCTGCAATGGTATCCTACTCTGGAATTATTAAGAAAAGTATTTGAAAAGTGTAATGTGGTAGCCTTTGATATCGTAGAACTCATGGATTCTCCGATGGCAAAGCCAAGCGCATTCTTAGCTGCAAAATTATACTACAAAATGCTTGCTTACTATCATTTGTATAACAACAACTAAATTCCGCAGGAATCGGATTTTTTCTGCCCTGTATTCTTTGGAAATTTGTGAGGTAAAATGAATATTATGTCCACACAAAATCAGATTGATTACGAAAGAATTGCCAAAGCGATAGCCTATATCCGGAGCAATTTTAAACTTCAGCCGAGTTTGGATGAAGTGGCGGAAAGCATACATCTGAGTCCTTCTCATTTTCAGAAGATGTTCTCAGAATGGGCAGGAACCAGCCCGAAGAAATTTTTGCAGTTCCTCAGTCTTGAGCATGCCAAAAGCCTGTTGAAGGAAGAAAAGGCAAGTTTATTCGATGCAGCCTTTGAGACCGGACTTTCCAGCACAAGCAGATTGCATGATCTTTTTGTGAACATCGAAGGCATGTCCCCGGCAGAATATAAAAACGGAGGAAAAAGCCTGACTATCCATTACAGTTTTTCCGGAAGCCCTTTCGGAAAAATCATTACAGCGTCCACCGCAAAGGGAATCTGTTATATGGCTTTTGAAAACGATATTCATAAAGCATTGGGAGATTTAAAGCATAAATTTCCCAATGCTTCTTTTTTTGAAAGGATGGATGAATTTCAAAAAAATGCTTTATCTATTTTTAATAAAGACTGGACCCAACTTAATACCATAAAATTACATTTAAAAGGCACCGATTTTCAGTTGAAGGTCTGGGAAAGCCTGCTTACGATTCCTATGGGGAAGCTTTCGACCTACGGAAGTTTAGCAGAGAAAATAGGCCATCCTAAAGCCTCAAGAGCTGTGGGAACCGCGATCGGCAGCAATCCTGTGGCCTTTTTAATTCCCTGTCACCGCGTGATCCAGTCTTCAGGAAACATCGGCGGCTATATGTGGGGAACCGAAAGAAAACAACTGATCATCGGCTGGGAAAGCTCAAGAACCTATCCAGACTTTTAGATAGAAAGATCAAAATTTTGAATAAAGAGAATAATTTATTTTAAATTTTAAACTCATTATTTTATCAATAGGAACGGGCTTCAGCCCGTTTTAAGATATTTAAATCAAAATTGGCTTTAGCCGAAACTTATTTAGAAATCAGCACCATCTTGTCCATTCCAGTTTCTATGACAATGATGAGATTAAACGCCAAACATAAAATATTAAAATTAAGCACCGATGCTCAATCTCTTCGAAGACATATCAGATTACCCTTTAAACATTCTTCCCAACGACGGAACCGCTCATTATTACGGAAAAGTTTTCTCTAAAGAAAAGTCGGATTTTTATTTTGATTACCTGTTGAACCAGATTCCCTGGGAAAATGATGAAGCGGTGATTTTCGGGAAACTGATTTTAACCAAAAGAAAAGTAGCATGGTTTGGAGAAAAGCCGTTTCAGTATACCTATTCGAAAAGAACGAAACATGCCAAATTCTGGACCCCTGAATTGTTGGCCTTAAAACGGAAATGCGAGGAAATCACTGGTGAAACCTACAATTCATGCCTCCTGAATTTATACCACGACGGAAGCGAAGGAATGGCCTATCACAGTGATGCGGAAAAGGACCTGAAAAAACATGGTGCCATTGCCTCACTTACTTTCGGGGCGAAAAGAAAGTTTTTGTTTAAACATAAAACCACCGGGGAGAAAGTAGAAATATTCCTCGAAAACGGAAGCTTGCTGGTGATGAAAGGCACAACCCAGGATCATTGGCTGCATAGGCTTCCACCCACCACGAAAGTGAAAACCCCAAGGGTAAACCTGACGTTCAGAACCATTGAGGAATAGTTTGCTGAGCTGAGTCTTCGATTTCTGTACGAATCAAAGTACAAATCTTTGCATTCTTCTCTCTAATACTATGTCCAGATCCCTGCGGAAAATCGCAGATTCGACGCGGTCAATGACAAACAATAGGGAAAAATTTAAATATATGAATAGCGCGAAGTTTGTCATTCCGTAGGAATCTCAACCCGAATCTTTCCGTTATTTCTCTAAAACTATCTTTAAATCCCTGCGGGATGACAGGCGGAGTGGAAACTAATTGGTTAAAAAAAAATCTGCGCCATCTGTAAAATCAGCGGGAGATAAAAAAGCTGCTCATACCGAACAGCTTTTAGAATTTATTTCAAAACCTCAACCTCAATCGAGCTGTCACCAAATACTTTTATAAAAGCCTTGGTGTAATCTTCTTTCGTGGCAAAATTAGGATTCTCCAGGAATTTTTGCGGGTTGACGGTGAATAGCGGAAACCAGGTTGAGGAAATCTGCACCTGTATCTTGTGGCCTTTCTTAAAGGTGTGAACCACATCCTGAAGCCTGAAATTCACTGCCGTTTTCTGGTTCGGGACCAGCGCTTCTGCTTTTTCCCTCGAATTCCTGAATCGGGCAGGCATGATTTCGCTTCTTACCATCTGGTGATAATTCCCGTAGATGACGCCTTCTTTCTTTTCGGCCGGCTTAAAATCTTCCGGATAAATATCGATCAGCTTTACGGCAAAATCAGCATCCGTAGACGTGGAAGCAATATTCAGTTTAGCCATGATTTCTCCGGCCAAGGTAAGGTCTTCCGTTAAAACATCGGTGGTAAACGTTGGCACATCCGGACGCCCTTCGGCAAATCTCTGGTCTTCCGACATATAATTTCTCGGGGTAAAACCATTGAAATCTTTAAGTTTATCAGAGCTCAGAACCGGATTGTCCGGATCGCTATAATACTCCGAAAAGCCTTCTGTTACAGAATTTTTCAGCGTTTTATCCGACAAATAAAAGTTTACCTTTTGTGCCTCTTTCGGAGGGTAGGTCGCAAACTCCCGCCATTGCTTGGCACCGGTATCGAACATCATCGCTTCCGGTAAGCCGGCGTCCTCTTTGGTATTGCCTTTTAAATAATGGTTGAAAAATTTAGTCTCAATATTCTTCTGGTAATAGGTCGCAATACTATCCCCGAAATAGATGTCGTTATGGAAATGTTTTCCCAGCTCATAAGCCCAGGCCCCGTGAGAAAAAGGTCCCATCACAATCGTATTTTTGGCTTTCGGACTTGTTTTCTCGATGGTTTTATAAATATTTAAAGGACCCGAAAGATCTTCCGCATCGAACCATCCGCCGACGGTCATGACGGCATGGTTCACGTTTTTAAGATGGGGAAGAAGACTTCTTTTCTGCCAGAAATCATCGTAATTGGGATGGTTCATGATTTCCGTCAGAAAGAAATTGTCTTTGTAATATTTTTCATATCCATCCTTCAAAGTTCCCATATCACGGTAGAACTTTAAGCCATCTTCAGAAGTGGGTTTAATCATAGTATCGTTGTACCAGGCTTTATTTTCCGGTTTTGTTTTCTGAACTCCGAAAACAGGAAAGGTTTTAAAATAGGCTAACATCACTTTTCCGTTGTGAAGGAAATCATCATTCCAGAAATCTGAGATGGGTGCCTGGGGAGAAGAAGCCACTAAGGCCGGATGTTGGGCCAGAATCCCCACGGCAGTGTAGAAACCAGGATATGACGTTCCGTACTGGCCGACCTTTCCATTGTTTCCTTTGATGTTTTTCAGAAGATATTCTATTGTATCATAAGTGTCGGTACTTTCATCGACATCTTTTTTTGTCTTACGGTCTACCTGCGGGGTCATATTGGTAAAAGTCCCTTCGCTCATATACCTTCCGCGTACGTCCTGCAATACGAAAATGTATTTGTCCTCCATCAGGAATTTATTGGGGCCTAGCTTTTCCCGGTATTCATTTTCACCGTAGGGCGCAATGCTGTAGCAGGTTCTCTGCATCAGGAAAGGATATTTGTTCTTATTGGAAATATCTTTCGGAATATACACCGCTGTAAAAAGCTTCACCCCGTCGCGCATCGGAATATAAAATTCTTTCTTGGTGAAATGATCTTTCACGAAATTATCCTCATCATCGGGATTCTGTGCGTTTCCAAAGACGAACAGTAAAATAAACAAAATTGAAAAATGAATCTTCATATATAAAATTTGTGGCTAATTTAATGATAAATGATTTTATTTCCTGTTGGCCGGAACGAGATTTCTGAAAGAAGTGGTATCTGTAACCCAACCTGTCAGAAATGACGTTCAGGCATTTTGTTGAAACGATCAATCACTTCGATGAAGCGTTCAGGCATTCCGGATAGGCAATCAACCGGTCCGAAGAAGTAATCAACTCGTCCGAAGAAACAATCAACCGTTCAGAAGAAGCGATCAACCAGTTAGAAGAAGCAATCAACCAGTTAGAAGAGCCGATCAACCAGTCCGAAGAGGCAATCAACCAGTCCGAAGAAGCGATCAAGTACAATTTGTTACATTTCAGTGTTTTACAGCTTCGTTTGAAATGGTGCTAATGATGGATAGGTTTATTTAACAGTCAAAAAAAAGCATCCCCGGGAAGAGGATGCCGCTGTGTAAAATAATTTTAATCTATTGGGTTTTCGTTTTTTTTCCTGCGAATTTATTAAGCTTCATCGTTAAAGAAAACATCACGTATCTTTTGAGGATGAGGTCGTCGCGGTCTTCAAAATAGGTGCTGGTGATCACCCTTCGTACGCTCTGGTTTTGGTTCAGCACATCATAAACCTTCACTTTAGCGGTCAGCTGCTTGTCGAAGAATGAATAGCCGACGCTGGTATTCCAGAAATAGAAATCTCTTTTAAAGCCGGGTGCAATATTGGAGCTGGTGTTGTATTCCACGTCATTTCCTAAGATCAGCCTGCTTTTGAAAATGTAATTGGTAAGTTCCAGCTTAAGGGACTGGTTGCTGGTATTCACATCGTCTATGCTGTAGTTTTTATATTTGGAAAAATTATATCCTAATGTGTAAGACGGTTTTACGGTCAGTTTTTCTTTGATTTCGTACGTTAAATTGATCCCGGGATTGATGTTGTATGACTGGCTTATAAATTCCTGGCCGTTTATAAAACCTTTGCTGTATGCATAATTGGTATTGAATCTCGGGTTGATCGTCAGCTTATTTTCTTTCCATTTAAAAGTCTTGCTGAAACTTCCGCCCAGGTTGAAGTTTTTGTTTCCGCTGATATTGGCGTAAGTGATGAGCTGTCTTCCGCTCTCATCGAAAGAGGCATAGTTTACAATGTCATTATTTCTGTATGTAAACCCGATATTCAGGTAGTAGTTGATGTTCTTTACCATATTGAAATTGTTGAAATAAAGATAGGTGGAGTTGCTCCAGGTATTTTTCAGATCCGGATTTCCCTGAAAAGCAACCAGGGGATTCGACAGATCGCGGTAAGGGGTAAGCTGCTCTGCCGTCGGGATGGTAAAGTCTGAAAAATGATAAAGGTTTAATCTTTTATTCTGCGAAAATTCATAATTCAATCCTACGTTGTAGCCGGGAAGGATAAAGTTTTTCTGCAAATCATAATTTTGTCCGGTATAGCTTGAATTGACATTCATGTTTGAAATATCTGCATTGAAGGAACCCCATGCGCTGATTTTCTTTTTGTTGAGTTCAAATGACAATTCCGGGGTAAACTGATCGATCTTCTGGCTCATCCGGTTCGATAAAACATCGTTGTAGCTGGTGTAATTCTGTGTAGCCGCATTGAAATCATTCACATCACGCAGGTTTCTCATGTCGGAAGAATTATAGCTGATGCCCAGGCCGATATTCAGGGAATCCGACAGTGGCTCCGAATATCCCATGCTCATGCGGTAATTGCTGTTGAGGTTTTTCTTTACCGAATACTGGTTCCTGTTGTCGGAAGAAACGGGTGTATAGAAAATATTTTCAGAACGGTTCAGCATGTTTTCCTTGTTTTCACTGATGTTGCTGTTCAGATTGGCGTGCATCTCTCTTCCTTTTTTCCGGAATTTCTTTGAGAAATAAAGGTTGGGGTTAAAGGAATTGTTCTCAGAATCGGTTTTGGTGAAATTATCACTGGTATTCAGGAGTTCACTGTCCCTGAACGTCCTGGAATTTGAGGCGTTGAAATTATGGGTTTCATTTCTTGCGAATGAAGGAGAAAAGTAAATGCTCGTCAGAGAATCGAGGCGTATTCTGGCCGAAAGATCAAAATTGTACTGTTTCGATTCGTTTTCACCGTTATTTTCAGAATTGGTTTTTAAAGTATAATCGGGGAGAAGGGTGGTTCTCGATACTTTGGATCTTGTTTCAAGATTGTTGTCGATATGGATCAGGCTCAGGTTATCCAGGTCGGTATCTTTCCCGAATTTATCGCTGTAATTGAACCCGATGGTGGTCGATTTCTGAATGCCTTTTGTGTTGCCTCCGCCCGGAGTATAATAGGTGACCCCTCCGGAAGTCATCACCGAGCCGCCCTGCATCAGCCATGAATTTCTTCCGCGGCCCATGCTGTCAAACACCTCATCGCTGGAAAACCCCTGGGAATTGATGTTATTGGAAGCCGCAAGAAGGCTGATTTTTGTATCATTTTTAAAATAACTCAACAGCCCGCTGCCTTCATACCGCTTGTCGGAACCGTAGCCCAGGGTAAGTCGTGAAATGAGTCCTTTGTTTTTCTTTTCATCAATATTGAAATTGATGGTGGCGTTATTTGATTTCGAAGCTTTTCCGCTCAGTTCCTCTTCTTTGGTCTTGGTGGTGGTAAACTGGATGTTTTTGATGATATCTGCGGGAAGGTTCTGCAGCGCTATCCTTCCGTTTTTATCAAAGAAAGGCTTTCCGTTGATGGTGATCTGGTCGACCTCTTTCCCGTTGATGGTAATTTTTCCGTCGTTGTCGATCTGAACACCGGGAATCTGCTTGAGAAGCTCCTCGATTTTACTGTCAGGACGAACCTTTATAGAAGAAGCGTTGAATTCGATCGTATCCTTTTTTATTTTCACGGGTGAAGCCGTAAGCTTTACTTCCTCGATATTGGTTACCGAATTTTTCTCCAGCTCGATGTCTCCTAACGAAAAAGATTTGTCGATCGTTTCAAAACGTTTAGAGAAAGAAAGCATCTTATCGGCGTCTATCTTCAGAATGCTTGGCTCGTTCAGTGCGTCGGCTTTCAGGGAAAACTTACCTTCGCGGTTGGTTGCGGTATAATTGATGATGGAAGAATCTTTTTCTTTAAGAAGATAAACGGTGGCGTTTTCAATGGCTTTTTTTTCGAAGTTGAGGATCTTTCCGTCGATATTTAATTTCTGTGCATTAAGAATCAAAAAGTTAAAGGTCAGGATAAGCAGGATTGCTAATTTCTTCATATATATAAGGGTTATCAGAGCTGCAAAAGTATTAAAATTATTATATTAATTCACACGAAATAGAGTTAAATACCGTTAATCTTTGCCCTGTTTTACTCAGGAACTGTTAATTTCCTTTTCAGAAATAAAAAAAACATCCCTGTAGAAAGGATGTTTATTAATGGGTGTGATGAAGATTTAAGCCCTCAGATATCTTGAATAGGCATAACCTTCCTGTCCGTCGGAAGTTTTTACTTTCCACCAGTCGTCAGAAGTCTGTTCTACCAGAGTGATGGAAGATCCTTTGCTGGCTTTCCCGATAACGGCAGCATCTGTAGAAGGTTCCTGTCTGATGTTCAGATTAGAATCGTCTGTAGCTACGGTAAGTGAAGTGCCAGCCGCAAGACCTGAAACCTGTACATCGATATTGATATCAGATGCGGAATAGGTAGAATCAATAGCTCCCAAAGCATTCCAGACGGCGTCTTTGGCTGCAGTATTGGTCGCACTTCCGGAAACATAAAGAATTCCATCCTGCTCCTGAACCTGAAGATCTGAGATCCCCGCAGACTGAGCTGCAGAAACCACGCTCGAATATTTGTCCTGTAATGTACTCATGACTGATTATTTTACGGTATAGTTATAATTTACTTTTCCCACTTTCAAAGCATCTACGGATTCTTTGACTTTTCTTGCATCGGAAGAAGAAATATTTCCGGTAAGCGTCAGTTCTCCATTGATGACCTCAACTTTTACCCCCGGAATATCTTTTACGGCATCCTTTACTTTTTGCTGTACGGCAGGATCGACGGCAGACTCTATGGCAACAGGGGCCGGAGCAGCGGTGGCTGGGGCTACCGTAGCCATATCATGAACATCTTTAATCCCGTTGATGGCTTTAAGCTGTTTGATCATGGCATCTTTCTCTTCCTGGGTTTCAAAGGTCCCGCTCAGATGGGCAACGCCATCTTTTATCTCCACAGAAGCTCCCGGATTAGACGTTACAACGGTGGTAGCCTGTGTCTGAAGATCTGCATCGGAAACCTTCTTTTTGCAGGAAACAGCTCCGAATGAAATGGCTACGGCTAAAGCAGCCATTGCGATAGTTTTTTTCATAGTCGTATATTTTGATTTGTTATTATGCTTAAATGTAACAATAAAATGTATACCAAAACATAAACACAGGGGTTATTTTTTGGCAAAATGTCCATCAGATTTTTTTAAATTACTTCAATTGTAAAAATATTATATTTGCGAAACTTGAATTATTAATATGAAAGGACAAAATAAACTGTTTATCGCCATTGTAGCCGCTTTGATTCTAGGCGTTATGATAGGCGGATTGGTACACGTGCAGTATCCCGAAAGTGCGGAGCCATTTTCTAAAAATATAAAACTTTTGGGAACAGTCTTCATCCGTCTCGTACAGATGATTATTGCTCCGTTGGTATTTACAACCTTAGTGGTGGGAATTGCCAAAATGAGTGACATCAAAATGATCGGAAGGGTAGGAACCAAAGCCATGCTGTGGTTTATTTCCGCTTCTCTGGTATCTCTTTTTATTGGGTTGATGCTCGTCAACTGGCTTGAGCCGGGACATGTCACCAAGCTTCCCATCCAGGATGCCGCTTCCGCCGAAGAGCTGCTGAAGACGAGCAAAGGGTTTTCCATGGAAGACTTTGTGAAGCATATTATTCCTAAAAGTCTTTTTGAAGCATTTGCCACCAACGAAGTTTTACAGATCGTTGTTTTTTCCATCATGTTCGGGATTGCGCTCGCCAATTTGGGAGACGAATATGCAAAGCCGGTAGTAAAACTATTTGATATTATTGCCCATGGAATCCTGAAAATGGTAGGCTACATCATGTGGTTTGCGCCGCTGGGCGTTTTGGGAGCGATTGCCGCAGTCGTGGCCACCAATGGTTTTGAAATATTTAAAGTATATGCGATCTATCTAAGGGACTTTTTCTTTGCACTGGGCATTCTTTGGCTCGTACTCCTGTTGGTAGGCTACATGATTTTAGGAAACCGTCTTTTTGAATTGCTGAGAAGGATCAAAGAGCCTTTGTTAATTGCATTCTCTACCACAAGCTCCGAAGCGGTTTTTCCGAAGCTGGTGGAAGAGCTCGAAAGATTCGGTTGCAACAACCGGGTCGTATCCTTTATTTTGCCTTTGGGTTACTCTTTTAACCTTGACGGAAGTATGATGTACATGACCTTTGCCTCCATTTTTATCGCCCAGATCTACGGAATTGAAATGACCATCGGGCAGCAGATCACCATGCTTTTGGTATTGATGCTGACTTCCAAAGGGATCGCCGGTGTACCGAGAGCTTCCCTGGTGATCATCGTGGCAACTTGCTCCATGTTCGGAATTCCGCCGGAAGGGATTGCTTTGATCTTACCGATCGACCATTTCTGTGATATGGGAAGAAGTATGACGAACGTTCTTGGAAATGCCTTAGCAACCTCAGCCGTTTCCAAATGGGAAGGGCAGCTGGATAACCACGGCGGAGACTTATAAAATGTGAATTACAGTCCTGCTGGTGAATGGTCAATAGTGAAGTGTTATATTTCATTGTTGACCATTTATTTTGTGAAATATAAACGAAATTATCTTTTAGAATTTATTGACGATGAACCTCCAAAACCATCAAAATATAATCCTGGAAAACGGATCTACGGTTATCAACAATATTTTTTCTGATGAAGAAATTCAGCAGATCGGTGCGGTGATCCAACATATTGATACCTCAAAAGAGACCTTCCGGAAATCGGAAGACCTATTCGCCATCCGGCAGTTCTTAAAGGAAGTTCCCGAAGTGCAGCACCTGATTTTTAATGAAAATTTGAAAACTGTAATCAGCGAACTTTTCGGAGAGAAATATTTTGTGGTGAAAAGCATTTATTTCGATAAGCCTGAAACCTCAAACTGGTACGTCGCCTATCATCAGGATCTTACCATTTCAGTAGATCAAAAACTGGAGCTGGAAAATTTCGGACCGTGGACGACCAAGCAAAACCAGTTTGCTGTTCAGCCGCCGTTGGATATTCTTGAAAATATATACACGATCAGAATTCATCTCGATGATACCGATGAAAAAAACGGTGCTTTGAAAGTCGTTCCCGGATCTCATGCTAAAGGCGTTTACAGACCCGAAACTATCGACTGGACTGTGGAAACGGAAGAAATTTGCAAAGTAGAGAAAGGGGGAATCATGATTATGAAACCCTTGATTATCCATGGCTCAAACCGTACGACAAACGGAAAGAAAAGAAGGGTGATTCATATAGAATTTTCCGACCGGGAATTACCGGAAGGATTAAACTGGTCGGAAAAAATGGTTTTTTAAATTAATACAAGTCTAAATAAAGCCATGAAATGGCCTAATCAATAGCATCTGGTGAAACCCGATGTATAATTCAAAACAAATGTAAAGAGCCCTGAAAGGGTGAAATCACCAAACCATACAAAACAAAACCCTCCGAAAATGCCGGAGGGTTTTGTTTTATCAGAGGTTTTTAATGGTCTCACGATTTAGGAAACATACTGCTCTTTGCTGAGTGAAATCGAAGATTCGACGAAGTCAAACGCCCTAGCGAACTTAAAAACAGTTAGTAGTAAAAAAAATCTTTGCGGACGTTGCATTAAGATCAATATCAAAGATTATTTCACAGAAATCTCATCAATAAAAATATACGCATCGCCACCCGCGCCCTGGTGCCACTCTGGCAGCTTGCCGAAATGATAGGCTTTTACTTTTACGTATCGGGCCTGCGTTGGTAACACATCGGTGGAGAAATCTTTTACCTGAGGGGTTTCATCTTTCGGATCCAGCGTGTTGTCTACGGTTTTCAGCAGAATGAAATCCTTTCCGTTGTTGGACACATAGTATTCCACTTTTTTCGGCATTAAAATCCATGCTCTGCTGTCCTGAAGATAAGTGGAGCAGAGGTGAGTAATCTGCTGAGGTGATTTCATATCGATCACTGCTTCAAAAGTCTGGCCCTGGTAGCCCAGCCATTCGCCTTTTCTCCAGTTGGCATCCCCGTTGATTCCGTCGATCAAAGACAGTTTTCCACTCGCCGTATACTGCGGCGTAGGGGTTGAATTCACGGTGATGTCCCAATTGTTAGGTCTTCTGTTAAAAGCAGCGGTGACAACCGAACTTTTCTCACCGTTTCTTTCCGCATAAGCCGAAACCTGGGTGGTTTTCATGATCGTGAACGGACCTTTATAAGCGGTGAATGTTTTTCTTACATTGGCATCGCCTTCATCCAAAGTCATGTAGTAGATCTTATCATCGGGATTCAGTGCAGTGATCTCCACTTTGGTATTCAGGTCGAAAATTCTTGCCGCAGCAATCACCGGCGAAGCAGTCAGTTCATCATATTTAAAATCCTTGAAAGATTTTACATTTTCAATACCTAATTTTTTCAGCTCTTCTCTTCCTGTATTTTTAGTAATGGTTCTGGTGGTTCCGTCTTCCAGGTGAATTTTAATTTCATCAAAATAAGGCTTGGTCGTCTGCCATTCGGGAAGTCCCGGTGTCACGGCATAAATTCCCATCGCGCTTAAAATATACCAGGTGCTCATCTGGCCGCAGTCTTCATTTCCGATCAGTCCGTCCGGCGCATTTTTATAATAATTGTCGAGGATGAATTTTATTTTGGCATCCGTTTTTTCCGGTTTTCCTACGTAGTTATAAAGATACGCAATGTGGTGGCTCGGTTCGTTTCCTTGAGCATATTGGCCGATCAGTCCGGTAATGTCCACTTGTTCGCGGCCGGTAGTTTTGTCCGGAGCGGCGAAAATAGCATCGATGAACTGTTCGAATTTTTCCTTCCCGCCATGAGCGGCGATAAGTCCCGGAATGTCCTGCTGAACGGAATAGGAATAATGCCAGGAATTCCCTTCCGTATAATTGTTGTTCACTTCTCTCGGCTCAAACGGTTCGTACCAGTTTCCGTTCTTTCTCGGCTGCATAAATCCGTTTTTCGGATTGTACAGGTTCTTCCAGTTCTGGGAACGCTTCATGAAATACTGATAATCTTCTTTTTTGCCTAAAATTTTAGCCATCTGGGCAATGCACCAATCATCATAGGCGTATTCCACGGTTTTGGAAACGCTTTCATGTTCATCGTCGATGCTGATGAAATTGTTCTGTTTGTAAGCGTTCAATCCGAAAATATCCAGCATGGCCGAATGTTTGGAAGCCTCAAAAGCTTTTTCGTAATCAAATCCGGTGATTCCTTTGGCCATGGCATCGGCAATTACGGAAACCGCGTGGTAGCCGATCATACATTCTGTTTCATTGGAAGCGAGTTCCCAAACCGGAAGCTTTCCGCCCTGTTCGTACTGTTTGATAAATGTATTGATGAAATCTGCCGTTCTTTTCCGGTCGATCAGTGTCATCAAAGGATGTGCACCCCGGAACGTATCCCAAAGCGAGAATACCGAATAATAATCGAATCCTTTTGCCATATAGAACTTATTATCACGGCCTCTGTATTTGCCGTCTGCATCCATATTGATGTTCGGCTGGGTGAAAACGTGATACATGGCCGTGTAAAAAACGGTCAGTTTATCTTTATCGGAAGATTTTACTTCGATTTTAGAAAGTTCTTTATCCCAATCGGCAACGGCTTGTTTTCTAACGGCTTCAAAATCTTTTGATTGGCCTTCTGCCAGCATATTTTTTCCGGCCCCTTCATAGCCTGTCGGGGAAATGGAAACTTTTACCGCGATCTTTTCTCCCTTTTTTACTTTGGAAGAAAATGCCAGTGCGAGTTTGGTTCCTGTTAAAAGATTATTCTCAACTTTTCCATTTGCAACTTTGTTTGAAATTTTCATAGGTTTTGAAAACTCAATTCTGGCGTAGATATATTGGTTGGTTGCCCAGGCTTCACTTCTTCGGAAAACCTCAATGGTCTTGCTGTCAATCACTTTTACTTCGCCTTCCAGCAGCTTATCCCTGTGGTTTAAATCCAGAATGATGTTGGCATCTCCGGCATTGTTGAAGGTATACTCATGATAACCGACTCTTTTAGTTGTGGTTAAACGCACATCTATATTATGCTTATCCAGTTTTACGGAATAAAATCCTGCCGTAGCTTTTTCATTTTTATGCGAAAATGATGACGAATATTCTTTCGGCGTGAGGCCCGGTTTCCCCATCGTCGGCATCAGCATAATGTCCCCGTAATCCGAAACCCCCGTTCCGTTGAGGTGGGTGTGCGAAAATCCGTAGATCACGGAATCGGAATAATGGTAACCGCTGCAGCCGTCCCAGCTCCCGTCGATTCTCGTATCGGGCGAAAGCTGCACCATCCCGAAAGGCACGATGGCTCCCGGAAAGGTATGCCCGTGGCCGCCTGTCCCGATAAACGGATTGACATATTGCGAATAATGCTGCGAAAACAGATTATGGGCAATGATCCCTAAAAGGACGATGAATAATCTTTTCATATATAAAATTAAAATTCCCCTAAAGTACTATAAAATTTGTTTGCACAAAAGAAAATATCTATCAGTCCTTTTACTTATTCTAAATAGTTAAAAATTACGTAAATTTGTAAACAATTTATTTAGTTTATGTTGACGAAAGAAAAGGTTCAGGATTTCCTCAAGGAAATAGAAGTTGATGATTTGGTGAACAACCTGCAGATCATGGGCGCTGATGTATATATAGACATGACGGCACATTCTCCGGCCATGCACGAAAAGAAAAAACTCGAGGCTGCCATGAAGCAGGCTTTTGCCAGCGAATTCGGGGAAGAGGTTAATCTTAAATTAAAGATCGTCTCTCCGGAACCGAGCGAAATTCAGCAAAGTCAGATCAAAGGGAAGCAGATTCCCGGGATTCAGAATATCATTGCCATCGCTTCCGGAAAAGGAGGGGTTGGAAAGTCTACGGTTTCTGCCAATATGGCGGTAACTTTAGCAAAAATGGGCTTTAAAGTAGGATTATTGGATGCCGATATTTACGGACCATCTGTACCTACGATGTTCGATACGGAAGGAGAGAAGCCGATCTCTGTGGAAGTAAACGGAAAAAGCCTGATGAAGCCGATCGAAAATTACGGCGTAAAAATGCTTTCGATAGGCTATTTCTCAGGAGCCAACCAGGCGGTAGTGTGGAGAGGCCCGATGGCTTCCAAAGCGCTGAACCAGATGATCCGTGACGCAGCTTGGGGAGAACTGGATTTCCTATTGATCGATCTTCCTCCGGGAACGGGAGATATTCATTTATCCATCATCCAGGAAGTTCCTGTAACAGGAGCGGTGATCGTAAGTACGCCTCAGCATGTGGCGCTGGCCGATGTAAGAAAAGGGATTGCGATGTTCCAGATGGAAAGCATCAATATTCCGGTACTTGGTTTAATTGAAAATATGGCGTATTTTACACCGGAAGAATTACCGGACAATAAATATTATATCTTCGGTAAACAGGGAGCGCAGTATATGGCTGAAGATCTTGGAATTCCTGTATTGGGAGAGATTCCGTTGATCCAGAGCATTCGTGAAGCAGGCGATGTCGGAAGACCGGCAGCACTACAGGAAAATTCAAAAATTGCGGAGATCTATACGGAGACCGCCAGAAATATGGTGGAAAGCCTTGTGGAAAGAAATAAAAACCTTCCTCCCACGGAAGCGGTGAAAATTACCACCATGGCAGGATGCTCGCCAAAGGCAAAGTAATTTCAGAATTGAAAACCAACTGACAGAAAATATGGAAACAAATATAACACACGAAGATACCGTAACAAGGGTACTGGAAGCTCTGGAAAGCATTCGTCCGTTTCTCAATAAAGATGGCGGCGATATTGAGCTGATTGATGTGAAGGATAACCTGGTTTATGTAAAGCTTTTAGGAAACTGTTCCGGATGTTCATTAAATTTTTCAACCTTGAAACTAGGCGTTGAAAATACGATTAAACAGCATGCCCCGGAAATTGAAAAAGTAATAAGCGTAGAGTAAAGTATTAAAAAATATATTTTTAAACAGACCTTAGCACTTTAAGGTCTGTTTTTTTATGGGATTACTGGTCCAAGGATGGGATTTGGACGGATATTTGCGTAGGTAAATATAATGATGTGATACAGAATCTTAAGTTTCCCTGTTTCAATTGTTTTTAAGAAAATATTAGAGATTTTGTGAGAAATTTATAGTAATATTTCTACACGCTTGTGAATATTATATGTATTATTTTTGTAGAAAATATTTACACTGCTGATATGGGGATGATGCTTTGTAATATACTTTTTTATTCATATAATTTAAATGTTTAATAATTTTTAGAGATTTTATAAAAATTATTCCATTACAGATTCCAGATGTCCGGGAATCAGAAAAAACTGGTGTTCGTAATTTTGAAAGAACTTCCTGGCAGAAGGGCTAAGAATATGATTCTAAGTGGTATTTGGTCTGTAACTTGTATTGAAAAAATGTAAAATAAAGAGAAGACGTTTCCCATTCAAAGGGGAATTTATTTAAAAAACTAACTCTATGAAAAATATACTCATTGCTGACGGTCACTATGTAGTAAGGACAGGTACAGCTCTGGTGCTAAAATCGAAACTTCAGTATAATTGTGATATAGATTTTGCAGAAACCTATTCTGAAACAAAAGATATGATTTCTGAAAAAATATATGACCTGTTGATCATTGATATCGATATACCGGGGAGTATTTTTAAGGCAATGGTAAAAGATCTTAAAAAAAAACAAAAACACCTTAAAATTCTATTTTTTTCCACCTATGATGATAACGTAGGGATTCAATACGTAGAGGAAGGAGCCGCAGGATATCTGAGCAAAGGAGCGTCTGAAGCCGAAATTATCGCTGCAGTTACCGCGATGTTTGAAGAAGGATATTATTACACCATCAATATGATGAAAAAACTGGTCACCCATTCTACCGACAGCCATTCCGTGGAGCGGCTATCAAAAAGAGAGTTCCAGATTTTCAAGCTGCTGGCCCAGGGAAACGGGAATATAGAAATTTCAAATATTCTTAATCTGAAAATGTCTACCATAAGCACGTACAAAAAGAAGATATTCGAAAAGCTTCAGGTAAAAAATGTCGTGGATCTCGTAAGGATTTATGACGATATGCACTGAAATATAAATCCGGTGAAGTCCAAAAAGTCCGCCGGATTATTGTTAAAAAACTTTACCAAATGCAGTTATTAACTGAAAAAAGCCCCGGAAATACCGGAGCTCTTTTCAATCAACTCATATTATATTCTATTTTACAATAACTCTTTTCAAATGTCCTTCCGAAGTTTTTACAAGATAAACTCCTGTTGAAAGTTTCGAGGTGTCAATCGTCAGGGCATTTTTCTCTTTACCGATAAGCTTTCCTGAAAGGTCATACAGTTCATAATCCTGTACTCTGTTAAAATACAGGGTACTTCCTTTTGCAACCGGATTCGGGAATACGTTGAAGGTTGCTTTTTCAGCTTTTACCTCTCCGGTTCCCAGGGTAGTTGTTCCGGCAATTTCGTACATAGATAATGTTCCTCTGATCTCGTTGGCAATGATCACATATCCTTTCCCGGTGGTTGTGTTTTCAGGAGCGATATAGATAATTCCTTCCGGACCATTGTCGCCACCGTACGCAGATGTCATCCGTGAATGCTTATAGTCGGTAAACGTAGGACTGTTCGGATCTGTAATATTGTATACCATGACACCTCCGGTTCTTTCCAAAGTGATGAAGGCATACGTCTGTCCGTTGATATTTCCCAGGGCCACACCTTCCGGCTCAGGACCTTTCGCGCGACTTCTGCTCTTTACCGTATTGGATTCGTTGTCAGCATTGAAGATCAATGGATGATTGGCCGCGATATATCTCTCAAACTGGTCGCCGCTATCGTAAACAATCTGTCTGGTATCCGCATTAAAGATCGAGAAAGAACGGGCACCCAGTGCAGCAATTTCTTCAAAATCCGAATCTCCGTCAGTATTTCCTGTGGCATTGGAAACCCTGAATCTTCCGAGGTTGTAGGATGCCTTTAGAACAGATGCCTGAGGAAACAGTGAAGCATCCAGTGTGTAATTATTTGCTCCTACGGTCGTCCTTTCGCTAAATCCTGAAAGATCTTTTTCGTCCCCTTCATTGGCTGTTACGATATAGTGGGTATTTCCGACTTTGTAATTCTGAACGGCATCCGGAGTATAATATGTTTTCACCGGCCAGTTGGCAATTAGAATTTCGTTGTTATTATCGGAAGCATCAAAACCGTTTCCTGGAAGGCTCATGTCTTTTTTGCCTAATCCCCAGATTCCTGTAATGGTTTTTGTTTCTAAGTTTACTTCTGCCACTGCATTGTTTTCCTGAAGGGTTACCCAGGCTTTCTGGCTGTCGGAACTGATGGTAATGTATTCAGGTTCCAGATCCTGTGAAAGGGTATTGTTGGTTCTTACCTTTCTTAATCCTGTAGCCGTTAAAGCTGCAACCTGCGAATCAAACGCATTAAAATTAAGGGTTGTCACGTTACTTTGTGTAAGATTGGCGATGCCTCCGGAAATATCAATGATGCTGATGGTTCCTTCCGGATCAACAGTATATGCATCATTAGGTTCTCCTTCATTGGCGGTCATTACTTTGCTACCGTCAGGAGAAAAAGTGATCATATCAGGTAATGCACCTACGCTTACCTGTTTGAGGAAATTTCCGTTGATGTCAAAGAAAACGACAGAGCCGTTCTGCTGTGGGTTGATGTTGGGTGATGCTGCAGCAATGATTCCATTCTTCACGGCTATGCTGGTAATGCCGCCGTAAGGAGCCATATTGATCGTATTTACAACCGTCGGCTGGTTCGGGTTGCTGAAATTAATGATATCAAAAACATCCGTAATGGAGCTGATGGTAAATAATCTCTGGGTTGCGGGATCGTGAACTACAATTTCCGTAGAGCTGCTGTTGTTTCCGGAAGGATCGAAGCTGCCGATATAGTTTAACGAAATTTGATTCGACGGCACAGGAGCCTGCTTATCATTATCAATAATATACACCGTTGCCGTATTGTCACCGGAAATCGTCGCTCCCACAGGACTTTCAAGGCTTACAACGAAATATTCTGCCTGCTGCTCCTCCAGCGTGTCATCAATGATCGGAATATTCACCGTAAAGTCTGTCATGGAAGGAGTCAGCGTAATGGTCTGATTGGTTAAAGTAAAATCATTACTGTCGGCTGTGCTGAAAGGTGCGGGCTTTACCACAAGGTTTACAGAGGCATTCGAAGGATTGACAATATTTAATTTAAATGCCAATGACCCTGCATTTTCGTTGACCTTAATAAAGTTTTTATCTAAAGAAACCGAGGTTCCTGCTGTTGTAAATAGTGTAGACGTAACAGCGGTAACTGCATTGTCGTTCGTATCCTCAACCACATTCGGCTTTAAAGCCAGATAATACGTCTGATTGGGAACTAAACCGGAAACCGGAATAATCGTAATCTTATTGTTAATAAAAGTAGTGGTGAAAGGGACTGTCGTTCCGGAAGCACTTCCCAGACGGAAATCCACAAGATCATGTGCATTGGAGTCATTGATGGAAGAATTGTCGATCAGCCTTACATTTTCATTGAATGAAATACTTGGGTTTAAAACCGTTGAAGCATTCGTTGTGTTATTGGAAGGAAGATAAGTAACCGTTGGTGGGGTCGTATCGGCTCCGCTGACTGCTGTGGCATCTACGGTAAAATTATCGAAACGGTTATTTCCCGCGGTTCCCCCGCCTGTCGCAGAAAACTCCACCTTAAGCTTGAAGTTAGGATTATTGGAAACGCCCGCCACTGAAGAAAAATCAAAGGTAATCAGTTGTGGGTTTGCATCCTGCGGAGAAACAGTCTGGTACACCTGGAAATTGGTGCCGTCCGTAGAATAAGACCACGTCTGGGTACCTGCCCCTGAGCCGGATCTTCTTGTCGTAAATTTTACCACAACATTCTGATAGCCCGTAGTAGGAAGATTAAACTGTAGATTCCCATTGATCGGAAGATTGTACCGTAAATGCGTTCCCGAAGCATCTCCGTTTCTCGCATTAAGGTTTTCAACATTAAAATTCTGTCCGGTACCGCCGGCAAAATCGATTTCCGTTGTTCCGCTGGTAAAAGCGCTCATCGATCCTCCGGTTAAGGTTACAGTTGGAGTGGTAATCGCTGCCGCCGAAGTATTGTTGTTGAAATTCCAGTAGTGGATGAGTGAGGTTTGCCCGAAAACCGCTCCCTGAAGAAAAAATGCGGCTACGACAGAACCTTTTAAAAAGTAATGATGAATCATTTTTGCTGATATTATTAGATGTATGCAAAAATGACATTTCTCCGCTTTAAATATTTTAAGGGAATTTTAAAAAATGATTAATAAATACGTATTATTTGATGGGAAATGTGAAGGAAATATGAAACCGTGAGCCATGCATCGTTGCCGGAATTTATCCGAAAACGATCTTAAGCTTCATTGAATATTAGTTTCTTTATTTAGAGATCTGTCCTGAAAAATTCAGGTTTTTTCCTGTGGTCTTACGCCCTTCAAGAGGATGTTTCTGCATGTAAAAAAAGCCTGAAATAGCGGTCAGAACCAATAAAATAAAAGCAACCAGAAAAATTCTCTTTAACATTTCTTTCATAGTGCCAGATTTTTAATGTCCTTGATTTCTAATGTGGAGGTAGGGTATCCTTTCTGTACTGCGTTGATCATTGCTCTGCCCACCTCGTGTAAAGTTAATGATTTTGATGGGAATACCATAGGAAAAAACCAAATAAAAGGCTTAAAAAACCATTTTACATTTTTCTGACCTTCAACGGGTTTCATAAATCCCGGGCGAAAATTATACACCCCTCTGAACCCAAGTTTTCTTAAATCGTTTTCCGTTTTCCCTTTTACCCGGGCCCACATTATTTTTCCGCTCTCGGTTTTATCGGTATACAGCCCCGAAACATAGTTGAAAACCATATTGGGGTTATGTTTTAATACTGCTTTGGCAAAATGAATAGTCGTGTCATGCGTTATTTTGGTATATTCTTCTTCGCTCATGCCTACACTGCTGATGCCTGCGCAGAAGAAAACCGCGTCATACCCTTTGAAATTTTCATCATGAGGATCAATGGCCAGGAAATCCGGAACAATATATTCTTTCAGTTTCGCATGCTTCTTTCCACAAGGTTTACGGCTGACGCTCAGGACTTCGAAAATCTCCGGATTATCAAGGCATTCCATCAGAACACCTTCGCCTACCATTCCTGTTGCACCGGTCAGTATAATTTTAATTGAGTTCATTTTCGAATATTATTTAATGATAATGACGTTTCCGATTAAACTTTTACTTTATAATAAGGTTTAAAAAGTATAATTTTTTTATCTGAATAAAAACGTAAGCATCTTTTACCAAAAACGTTGGTACCTTTTGAGTAAAACGTCGAAAGGTTTTCCCTAAAACGTCGAAGGGTTTTTCTTAAAACGTCGGGACGTTTTTTAGCAAAGGAAGTAATGGTTGAAAATCAATAGGTTGCACGGTTAATTTAGTAGTTGTGTCTCCTTTGTTTTTTCCTGGGCAGATTTTTCGGATTCAATCAAAATAAAACCGGCCCATAAAAATCAGCCGGTTGAGAATTTATGTCGTAAAAAATTACTTTTTGTCCTTCAGATTGCTGTAGATATTATGGATCAAACCGTCTGCAACAGATATTTTAGGGACGAAAATCCTGTTGATCTCCGACCACGACATCACATTGTTGAAGATTTTCAGGGCGTGAACGAGTACATCTGCCCGGTCTTCGCGCAAATTGTATCTGGTCATCCTTTCATCCACCGTAAGATCATCGAATTCTTTATACACCTTTTTGAGATGCGAAAGCGACATAGGCATTCCGTCCTTTGTTTTGCTCATGGAGAATACTTTATTGATATTTCCGCCGGAGCCGATCGCAACGATCGGTTTTTTGCTGTTGATGTTTTTCCTGATCTCTTCTTTCATATCTTTCCAGTTGTCAGGCGTTACCAGATCGTTCAGCAGGCGGATTGTTCCGATATTGAACGATTTCTCATAAAGCATTTTGCCGTTTTCATAAAAAGTAAGCTCGGTAGAACCGCCGCCCACATCGATATAGAGATAGGCAAATTCTTTATCAAGGCCTTCTGCAATATGGTTTTCAAAAACAAGGGAAGCTTCCTCGTCCCCGGAAATGATCTCAATATTGATTCCGGATGTATTCTTCACTTCATCGATGATCTCCATTCCGTTTGCAGCATCACGCATCGCACTTGTGGCACAGGCTCTGTAATGTTCGACATTATAGATCTTCATCAGATCGCTGAAAATCTTCATGGAATCGATCACCATCTTTTCACGCTCTTCCCCGATTTTACCCATCGTAAAAACGTCCATCCCCAACCTCAGGGGAATTCTCAAAAGATTAAGTTTGATAAATTCCGGCTGCTTATTGCTTATTTTGACTTCATTGATGAGAAGCCGGGCTGCGTTACTTCCTATATCTATGGCTGCGATCTTCATTTTTTGTTCGTTTTGGCATGTAAATACCGGTAGGTTTCTACCTGGGAGCGGCATTCCTCTTTATGGTTCTGGATATACTCGTTGCTCAATTTTTTGTCTAAAATACGAGCTTTTACATTATCTTTCAACTGTATATCAAGAATATCTTTCAATTCCTTCTTAAGGTTCTTATCGGTGATCCTTGCAGCGGCTTCAATCCGGTAATCCAGGTTTCTCGTCATCCAGTCGGCGGAGGAAATATACATGTCTTCGGCGCCTTTGTTATAGAAATACATCACCCTGGCATGTTCCAGGTATTCATCAACAATGCTGATGGCCTTTATTTTTTCTTTAAATTCCTTCTGGTTTACAGCGCAGTATATGCCTCTTACGATCATTTTGACGTGAACGCCGGCGCTTGCCGCTTCGTAGAGCTTTTCGATCAGGGCCCTGTCGCTTACCGAGTTGGCTTTGATGATCATTTCTGCACGCCTTCCGGCCTTGGCTTCTTCAATCTCCTTATCAATATGGTGAACGATCTTTTCACGCATAAACTGCGGGCATACCAGAAGGTTTTTACAGGTTTTCAGGACCGGTAAATAATCATCCTTCGGCTTTTTAAGAACATTGAACACCTTATTGATGTCTGCCATGATTCCCCGGTCTGCTGTCATCAGTAAATGATCTCCGTAAATTCTGGCTGTTTTTTCATTAAAGTTTCCGGTGCTTACAAATCCGTACTGAATGGTTTTATTATGGGATCTTTTTTTGATCACACAAAGCTTGGCGTGCACCTTCTTATTGGGAAGGCCTATCAAAACCGTGATTCCTTCGGGTTCCAGCATTTCTTTCCACTCGAGGTTAGACTCTTCATCGAATCTCGCCTGAAGCTCAAGCATCACGGTAACATCCTTGCCGTTCCTGGCCGCATAAATCAGGGCATTGATAATCTTCGAACTGCTGGCAAGGCGATAGGCTGTGATCTGTATAGACTTTACATCTGGGTCCATCGCCGCTTCACGCAGAAGATCGATGACAGGATTATATTTATGATAAGGGAAGGTGAGGAGCACATCATGTTTCAGGATGACATCCGTTACTCTTTCTCCGTGCTCAAAATCAGGATGGGTAAAGGAAGTCCTTTCTACAGGCCTTTCATACTTTTCAAAAACATCAGGGAAATCCATAAAATGTTTGAAATTATGAATCTTACCACCGGGGATGATGCTATCTTTTTTGGTTAAATTCAACTTTCGGATAAGCATTTCCAGTAAAGCCTTATCCATGTCTTTATCAAAAACAAATCGCGTAGGCTTTCCTTTTCTGCGGTTCTTCAGTCCTTTTTCTATTTTTTCGGCAAAGTTGGTTCTGATATCGTTATCGAGCTCCAGCTCGGCATCTTTTGTTACTTTAAAAGCATTCGCCGAAAATTCATCATATCCGAAATAGGAAAAAATGTGTGGCAGGTTGAAGGTGATCACATCTTCCAGAAGCATTACATCCTTTTCCTGGGGATCTTCAGTCGGAAGCAATAAAAACCTTCCTACAAAGCGTGACGGGATTTCTATGATCGCGTAGTTGCTGGAATACTGCCAGTCTTTCTTTCTCATGGCAACCCCCAGATAGAGACTTTTGTCCCTCATATAAGGCATGGGCGTATTCTCATGAAGAAGGATCGGGATCACGTTGGATTCCACCACTTCATCAAAATATTTTCTGACGAATTCTTTCTGGGCGGGCGTTAAGTTTTTCGGAGCTTTAATAAAGACGTGATGATCGGCCATTTCACCCTGGATCTTTCTCCAGGTCTTATCAAAATTCTGCTGATGGCGAATAACGATATCATTGATTTTCTGAAGGATCTTAGAAGGCGGCTGATAGAAAGATTCGGCAATGACCTTTTCCTTAAAATCCATGGCACGCTTTAATCCGGCAACGCGTACCCTGAAAAATTCATCCAGATTATTTGAGAAAATCCCCAAAAACCGGATTCTTAAATGTAAAGGGACTTTCTCGTCCATGGCTTCCTGAAGCACCCTCTCGTTGAAAGCAAGCCAGGTAATATCTCTCGGATTAAAATGTAATGACATTCGCTAGTTTATAATTTATCAAAAATAATAATTCACCCTTTCTTGCACAGATTTTCAACGTTAAGCTTTAATTAAATTTATATGAAAAACTTTTGTCAAATTGATTTTGCAAGTGATTAAAGTTATTAAAAAATACAGTTGAACGGAAGCGGGTCAATGAAATTCACAAAAAAGTGACAGTATGGTCAGATTTAAGAAGAATGAAAATCTGTATAGAAACACTGTATGATGATGTATGGGTACATCCTGAAGCTCTTTATTGATGGTTGTTTAAATAAGATGTGTCAATTTGTCACAAAAATTTGAATGGTATAAATATTGAGAAATACAGAATGTAAATTAAAAAATTTAAAATAGAAAAAATAAAATATTATGAGTAAAATAATCGGAATCGACCTAGGTACAACCAACTCTTGTGTTGCCGTAATGGAGGGAAAAGACCCTGTTGTAATTCCTAACGCAGAAGGTAAAAGAACAACGCCGTCCATCGTGGCATTCACAGAAGACGGTGAAAGAAAAGTAGGGGATCCTGCCAAAAGACAGGCGGTAACCAACCCTACGAAAACAGTTTATTCTATCAAAAGATTTATCGGAACGCACTTTAAAGATGATGCTTCCGAAATCTCCAGAGTACCTTATAAAGTGGTATCAGGACCAAACGATACGGTAAAAGTAAAGATCGACGACAGAGAATATACGCCACAGGAAATTTCCGCCATGACGCTTCAGAAAATGAAGAAAACGGCTGAAGATTATCTTGGTCAGGAAGTAACAAGAGCGGTAATCACGGTTCCGGCTTACTTCAACGATGCGCAGAGACAGGCTACCAAAGAAGCCGGTGAAATCGCAGGTCTTAAAGTAGAAAGAATCATCAACGAGCCTACAGCAGCCGCTTTGGCTTATGGTCTTGATAAAAACCATAAAGACCAGAAAATTGCAGTATACGACTTAGGTGGTGGTACTTTTGATATTTCGATCCTTGATTTGGGAGACGGTGTATTCGAAGTATTGTCTACAAACGGTGATACGCACTTAGGAGGGGATGACTTCGATGATGTGATCATCAACTGGATGGCTGATGAGTTCAAATCTGAAGAAGGTGTTGATCTGAAATCTGACGCGATCGCATTACAGAGATTGAAAGAAGCAGCTGAAAAAGCAAAAATCGAGCTTTCTTCTTCTCCACAAACGGAAATCAACCTTCCATATATCACCGCTACGGCTACAGGTCCTAAGCACTTGGTGAAAACCCTTACTAAAGCTAAATTCGAGCAATTGTCTGCTGACCTGGTAAGAAGATCAATGGAGCCGGTTGCAAAAGCATTGAAAGATGCAGGTTTATCCACTTCGGATATCGACGAAGTAATCCTGGTAGGTGGTTCTACAAGAATTCCGATCATCCAGGAAGAAGTTGAAAAATTCTTCGGTAAAAAACCATCTAAAGGCGTTAACCCGGATGAGGTTGTAGCCATCGGTGCAGCTATTCAGGGAGGTGTATTGACAGGTGATGTGAAAGACGTATTGCTTCTTGACGTTACACCACTTTCGTTAGGTATCGAAACCATGGGTTCTGTTTTCACAAAATTAATTGAAGCGAACACCACGATCCCGACTAAAAAATCTGAAGTATTCTCTACTGCGTCTGACAATCAGCCTGCGGTAAGCATCAGAGTAGGACAGGGGGAAAGACCAATGTTCAACGATAACAAAGAGATTGGTAGATTCGACCTTACCGATATTCCACCGGCACCAAGAGGCGTTCCTCAGATCGAAGTGACTTTCGACATCGATGCCAATGGTATCCTGAGCGTTTCTGCGAAAGATAAAGGAACCGGTAAAGAACAGTCGATCAAGATCCAGGCTTCTTCAGGCCTTTCCGACGAAGAAATCGAAAGAATGAAGAAAGAAGCTCAGGAAAATTCTGCAGCAGACGCGAAAAGAAAAGAAGAAGTTGAAATCTTCAACAAAGCGGACGGTTTGATCTTCCAGACTGAAAAACAATTGAAAGAGTTCGGTGATAAATTATCTGCTGATAAAAAAGCAGCCATCGAAACCGCTCACGGAGAATTGAAAACTGCTTTTGAAGCTAAAAATGCAGATGATGTAAAAGCGAAAACCGAAGCTTTGGACGCAGCATGGATGGCCGCTTCAGAAGAACTGTACGCAGCGGGCCAACAGCCGGGTGCTGATGCAGGTGCTCAGAATGCAGGAAATGCGGGTGGTGCAGAAGATGTACAGGATGCAGATTTTGAAGAAGTTAAGTAATTATTGCTTTAAATAATAAATAATTAAAACCGCTTTAAACGAAAGTTTAAAGCGGTTTTTTTATGGTATAAAACGAATCAAATGATACCATTATTTCTTGTTTTTCAAAATCTAAACTTCTTTAATTACAGATTATTTTTAAAAATATTCAGCCATAAAATAAAGCTGCCAAGATTTATAGTGGCCATCCACGGCCAAATTTCAAGCAGATTCAGTATAAATACTTAGTTCCGGTAAAGTTGTAATACTTAATTTTATCAAAAAATAAATACCTAATCATAATTGCTTTAGCTGTGAAGAAAAGTTATCAATATTGAATTATTTTATAATTTTTTACAATAAATAGTGATTATGTCAATAATAAAATTAAATTTGTAATAAGAACTGGTTGCTGTAATAACAGTTTTACCGCTCACAAAAACTAAAAACTAAATAAAATAATCATGAAAATCCTTGTAAGCAATTCTTTTGCAAAATTAAGATCACATTTTCGCGACTGATATAAAGGTAAGATACAGGTCCTCAAGCTGAAGTTTTGTATTTCCCTGTATTCGTGCTTTTTTACCCCGAAATGTTTTTAGCAGCCTATCAATTTATTCAGAATGGAATTGTGTTATCACTCTCTGAATGAATACACTTTAATAAAATTTTCATCTTAAAAACAATAATTATGGACGGAACAATTGGAGAAATCCGACTTTTTGCCGCAAACTTTGCTCCCAAATCATGGCAGTATTGTAATGGCGCTTTATTGGCCATAAGGTCAAATACGGCTTTATTCTCGATTTTAGGGACTACCTATGGTGGGGATGGCCAGACTACCTTCGGGCTACCGAATCTTGCAGGCAGGTCGGTTGTTGGAGTAGGGCAAGGTCCCGGCTTATCGGCTAATTATAAATTGGGAAGTACGGCAGGAACAAATTCTGTACAGCTGACTACGGCCAATTTACCTGCTCACATCCACGCTGTTGCAGGAAGTGTTCAAATTCCGGCGTATTCGGATGAGGGCGACTCCGGCACACCGGCGAATAACATCCTCGCATCAAAGGGTGCTATGTACAATCAAAGTCCGAATTCTACGACAAGACCCCTTCCTTTAACCTTGCAGATTGGTGATTCAGGAGGAAATAACGCGCTTACTTTCGTTCAGCCTTCGCTTGGAATGAATTATATCATTTGCCTTTACGGAGTGTTCCCTTCAAGAGGATAATCATTGAAATTTAAAAAAATTAATAACACTTAAAAATATCATTATGGAAGGTTATATAGGAGAAATCCGGATGTTTGGCGGAAATTTCGCTCCTCGCGGGTGGGCTTTCTGCGACGGAACACTTTATAGCATAGCAGAATATACCACAGTATTTTCAATATTGGGCAACAATTTTGGCGGAGACGGCCAGACTACATTCGGGGTGCCGGATCTGCGGGGAAGAATTGCTGTAGGGACCGGTACGGGGAATGGTCTTACCGAAATAGAGTTAGGAGAGGTTGGCGGATCCGAGACGGTTACGATGACCACGGCACAAATGCCTGCGCACAACCACACCGCAACAGGAACCATCTCATTTCCATGTTTTTCAGATGAAGGTAATACAGGTTCTCCGGCAGGTAATATACTGGCAGGTTCAGAAGCTGCTTACTCTACTCTGGATCCGGATACTTTCATTGCACCTGCAACCACGTCGGGTTATACATCAGCTACAGGAAGCAATACTCCATTTAATATTATCCAGCCTGTGCTGGCAACCAACTACATTATCTGTCTTGAGGGTTACTGGCCGCCACGACAGGATTAATTCATTAAAATTATTAATAGAAAAAACAATTACTATGGAAGGAACCATGTCAGAAATAAGAATGTTTGCCGGAAATTTTGCTCCCCAATATTGGGCATTATGTCAGGGGCAGGCAATGGCAGTCAATACCAATCAGGCACTTTTTGCACTTTTGGGGACTACGTACGGAGGTGATGGGATCACCAACTTCATGCTGCCTAATTTGGCAGGAAGGACCGCGATGGGGACCGGAATAGGGGTAGGAACAAAAGTATTTCAGTTGGGAATGATGGTAGGTACTGAAACCGTAACCTGCGACATACAGCATATGCCGACGCACACACACACTGCAGGATCAGAAGCCGTTTCTATAAAAACATTTTCGAGTCCCGGAAGTACCGGTTCTCCGGCAGGGAGTGCAATTGCGTCACTCGAGGGCTTATATTCCACTGATCAGCCGGACAGCAGTATGAAACCATTGCCCAATAATATATTAACATTAAGCGTTGCAGGGGCGGGACAACCGATTAATATTCGTCAGCCTTATCTCGGAATCAATTACATCATCTGTACTTACGGAATTTTTCCCTCAAGATCATAATAAGCATTTATTTACTCAATCTGTGGTAAAGCAATTTGCTGCGGAATGATTTTTATCAACAACATGAAAATAGCTTTACTTTTACCCAGGTCTGTCATTTATCCTTCTATTTCGTTCGATATTATGGATGGTTTTAAGCAATCCCTCAAGAATATGGGACTGGAAGGATATCATGAAATTATTTCAGCAGGAATCGGGGTTGCTGCAAAAAACGAAGAAATTTATGAACAGTGCGAGCAGTTTTTGCTGGCCGGAACAGAGGTCATCATCGGATATATGAATCCTTTTTCAGCAGAATTCGTGCATCCTCTTTTTGAGGCTTCCGGAAAAACACTGATTGTCCTGGACAGCGGTTATCATTTTCCCAAATTCAGCGAAAAACTTTCAAATGCATGGTTTCTCTCTCTTCAGGGCGGTCTTTGTACACGGGTGGTCACACACAAAGCCATAGAAGACGGATTCAGGAATTTTGCATTCAGCTGTTCTTTTTATGATGCGGGGTACCGTCCTTCGTATGTATATGCCGCTGCTGCTGAAGAAAAAGGAGGATCGGTAGTATTTAATCATATTACTTCTCTGAAACGTTCTGATTTTACCTTAAAACCACTTACGGAATTTCTTGAAAACGAACAGGAGACTGCTGTACTCGCCACTTTTTGTGGTGATATGGCCGAGGATTTTTTTGCCGAAAGCAGCGAAAATTCCGGGTATTATAAAGTCTATGGAACTGGCTTTACTTCCGATGAAACCTGGCTGGGAAAGATACCGTATCCTGGTTACGACTGGAGTGCAGCCGCTGCCTGGTCCAGGAATTTGAAGATTCCTGAAAATGAAACTTTTGTAAGTGTAATGGACGGAATTAAATATGGAAAGGCCAATCTGTTTTCCTTGTTGGGATGGGAAGCCGCCCGGTTTATCGGGCTCGAAAATACGAACTTCGATGGAATAACCATTCATTCACCGCGCGGAAAAGTATATATGAATCCCGAAAACGGATTTTCAGAGGCTGAAGTTTATTATGCTACCGTTTCAAAAGATGAAGAAACGGGAAATTGTATTTTAAAAGATATTCATGCAGCTTCCGTCACGGAAACGGAACGTGAAGCACTGGAACGGAATATTGAATACATCAGAACGGTAGAAGCCAATACGTGGCTTAATGCTTATGCCTGTTTAGAATCATGATAAACGCATTTAAAATAGCAGTTCTATGTAACAACCGGATGGCATTTCCGGCTTTGCAGGCTTTACAGGCTGCAGGCCGGCTTTGTGCATTAGGAGTTCCTGATAATAATCAGGAAGTCATTGATTTTTGCACCATGCTTTCAAAACAGTCCGGGATCCCTTTATTTTTATTGACTAAGGAAAGCTGCAGCAATCGGATAAAAGAAATAATGAATACCGCGGCCCATGCTGTTTTTACCATGACTTTTCCCTGGAAAATTTCTTCTGAAATTCTTACGCTGTATCCCGGTACATTTTACAACTTTCATTACGGGCTTTTACCTGAAATGCGTGGGGCTGATCCGGTTTTTGAAACGATCAGGAGCCGTTCAGGACAATCGGGGATTACCGTTCATGTCATTGATCAGTTTATTGATAAAGGATCAGTTATTCTTAAGAAAATTATTCCTGTCACTCAGGAGATGACCCATGGTGCACTATGCACTCATTTGTCGTGGCTAGGTGCTAATCTTTTAAATGAACTTTTAGACCTTTTGCAAAGTAATTTCCAGGGAACGGCACAGAGTGAAGAAAAAGCCCGGTACTATCCTAAGCCCGGCGTTTCTGATGTCTGCATTTCCTGGGAAAAAAATGATGCCGAATCCATTGAAGCCTTGGCAAGAGCATGTAATCCATGGAATAAAGGTGCTTATACCCAATGGAACGGATGGAATATCAGAATATTGGAAGCTACCCCTGTTCATCATATAAATCATAGCACAGGACTTCCAGGGACCATTCTGTTTTTGGATAAGGAAAATGGATTAATTGTTCAATGTAATCATAATTCACATCTGAGACTAGATATCGTTTACACCGAAGAGGGCTTCATGAGCGGGTATAAATTATCCGCTTTCGGGCTCAGGGAGGGTGAGAAATTCCTCAATTTATAACTTAAATATAATTTAAAATGAAAAACTTTTATTCTACACTCAAAACGTTGGCGAAAACAGTCGTCATAACGGGAGCGTCGTTGTTGGGGTATGCCCAGGCACAGACAACGCTCTCTCCCGGAGGGATCGCGTTTACCTCTTATGATTCTACTTCTACCTCGGTGGATGTATTCTCATTTGTGCTGCTTCAGCCTATTTCAAGCGGAACACAAATAAGTTTTACCGACAGGGGGTACCAGGGAGGTACTGCATGGCAGGCAGCCGGATCCACAGAGTCTGCTGTTACATGGACGACCGCCACGGCTCTACCGGCTGGTACCGAAGTATACATTTCGGCGTTATCGGCCTCAATTTATAATCCTTCAACAGGCACGTCCACTCCTCACGGTACCGTGACACTTACTGACGGTACCTCTTCTAACGGTCTTGTGCTATCATCTGTAGGCGATCAGGTCATTGCCTTCCAGGGAGGAAATGGCAGTGTTTCGGGGAGTAATGTGACCTGCATTGCCGGGATCAATTATTTTTATACAGCAGGTTCTACAACCGCTGCGTGGAATAGTGATGCGGTCGGAAGTCCAAATGCTTCGTTAATGCCCCCTGGTCTTACAGGCGGAACTAATGCATTTTATACGGGATCAGTATCTGGGGTCACAGTGGCCAGATCGGGAAAATTCAACTGTACAGGGGTGCCAACCTCTACCGTGGCTAATATAAGAACTGCGGTTATGAACAATGCCAACTGGACGCTCAGTACTGCTGCAGGATCGCAGTATTCAGGATGTACATTCCTGGCCAGTAATCCTGTCATCACAGCAAATCCGGCAAACAGAACGATCTGTTCGGGAGGAACGACTACCTTTACGATTGCTGCTTCAGGGGCTAGCTCTTACCAATGGTATCAGAATTCAGGCTCAGGGTTTATTGCTTTAACCAATACGGCTCCTTATTCAGGTGTTACCACCAACACTTTAACGATCACAGGGGCTACTTCAGCAATGAACGGTTACCAGTATCGTGCTGTGGCAACCGGTGCAGGATCTGCTACCTCTACTGCGGCTTCATTAACAGTTGTTAGCATCAGTACAACCGGCAGCAAAACGGATATATCCTGTAATGGTGGTTCCAATGGTATCGCTACGGTTGTACCTTCAGGTGGCGTAGCGCCTTATACGTATTCATGGGCTCCTTTCGGCGGTACGGCTGCAACGGCGACAGGTCTTTCTGCCGGAACTTATACGGTAACGGTAACTGATAATTCAGGATGTCAAACCACACGGACATTTACAATTAATCAGCCTGCAAGTGCCGTAAGCGGAACAACAGTAGTAACCAACGTAGCTTGTAACGGTGCTTCTAACGGAGCAATCAATTTGACACCAGCGGGCGGAACAGCTCCTTATACCTTCAACTGGGGTGGTGGAGTTACCACGGAAGACAGAACAGGGTTAGCAGCCGGAACGTATACGGTAATCATTACCGATGCCAACGGATGTACAGCGACTGTAAACGCCACCGTAACGCAGCCTGCCAGCGCAGTAAGCGGCACAACGGTAGTAACAAACGTAGCTTGTAATGGTGCTTCTAACGGAGCAATCAATTTGACACCAGCGGGCGGAACAGCTCCTTACACTTTCAACTGGGGTGGTGGAGTTACCACAGAAGACAGAACAGGGTTAGCAGCCGGAACGTACACGGTAATCATTACCGATGCCAACGGATGTACAGCGACTGTAAACGCCACCGTAACGCAGCCTGCCAGCGCCGTAAGCGGCACAACGGTAGTAACGAATGTAGCTTGTAACGGTGCTTCTAACGGAGCAATCAATCTGACACCAGCGGGCGGAACGGCTCCTTATACCTTCAACTGGGGTGGTGGAGTTACCACGGAAGACAGAACTGGTTTAGCAGCCGGAACGTACACCGTAGTAATTACTGATGCCAACGGATGTACAGCGACTGTTAATGCTACGGTAACGCAGCCTACAGCTCTTAATGCAACTACTTCCCAGACGAATATCGCATGTAATGGCGGATCTACAGGAATAGCAACGATTAATGTTTCAGGCGGAACTGCTCCTTATACCTATTCATGGTCTCCATCAGGAGGTACAGCAGCTACAGCTACAGGTCTTGCAGCGGGAACTTACACAGTAACTGTTACAGATGCTAATGCCTGTACAATAACCAGAACATTCACGATTACCCAGCCAACAGCGATCTCGACTACAGGTTCGCAGGCCAATGTAGCTTGTAACGGAGGTTCCAATGGATCTGCTACAGTAACAGCATCTGGCGGAACAGGTCCTTATACTTACAGCTGGGCGCCAAGCGTCGGAACTGCAGCAACGGCTACAGGGTTAGCAGCAGGAACTTACACGGTAACGGTAACGGACGCTAACAACTGTATCGCGACCAGAACATTCACGATTACCCAGCCTACGGCCATCTCGACTACAGGTTCACAAATCAATGTGGCTTGTAATGGAGCCTCCAATGGTTCTGCTACAGTAACAGCCTCCGGCGGTGCAGGCTCTTATACTTACAGCTGGGCACCAAGCGGCGGAACGGCAGCAACGGCTACAGGGTTAGCAGCAGGAACTTACACGGTAACGGTAAAGGATGCTAACAACTGTATCGCGACCAGAACATTCACGATTACCCAACCTACGGCTATCTCGACTACAGGTTCGCAAATCAATGTAGCTTGTAACGGTGCCTCCAATGGTTCTGCTACAGTAACAGCCTCGGGCGGTGCAGGCTCTTATACTTACAGCTGGGCACCAATCGGCGGAACAGCAGCAACGGCTACAGGTCTGGCAGCAGGAACTTACACGGTAACGGTAACGGACGCTAACAACTGTATCGCGACCAGAACATTCACGATTACCCAGCCTACGGCCATCTCGACTACAGGTTCGCAAATCAATGTAGCTTGTAACGGTGCCTCCAATGGTTCTGCTACAGTAACAGCCTCGGGCGGTGCAGGTTCTTATACTTACAGCTGGGCACCAATCGGCGGAACAGCAGCAACGGCTACAGGTCTGGCAGCAGGAACTTACACGGTAACGGTAAAGGATGCTAACAACTGTATCGCGACCAGAACATTCACAATTACCCAACCTGCCAGCGCAGTAAGCGGCACAACGGTAGTAACCAACGTAGCTTGTAACGGTGCTTCGAACGGAGCGATTAACCTTACACCAGCTGGCGGAACAGCACCTTACACCTTCAACTGGGGTGGCGGAGTAACGACAGAAGACAGAACTGGATTAGCTGCGGGAACATATACCGTAGTAATTACCGATGCGAACGGATGTACAGCGACAGTTAATGCCACAGTAACGCAGCCTGCCGGCGCCGTAAGCGGCACAACAGTAGTAACCAACGTAGCTTGTAACGGTGCTTCGAACGGAGCGATTAACCTTACACCAGCGGGCGGAACGGCTCCTTACACCTTCAACTGGGGTGGTGGAATTACCACAGAAGACAGAACAGGTCTTGCAGCCGGAACGTACACGGTAATCATTACCGATGCCAACGGATGTACAGCCACTGTAAATGCAACCGTAACACAACCTGCCAGCGCCGTAAGCGGTACAACGGTAGTAACAAACGTAGCATGTAATGGTGCTTCAAACGGAGCAATCAACCTTACACCAGCCGGTGGAACAGCTCCTTATACCTTCAACTGGGGTGGTGGAATTACCACAGAAGACAGAACCGGGTTAGCAGCCGGAACATATACGGTAATCATTACTGATGCCAACGGATGTACGGCAACTGTTAACGCCACAGTAACGCAACCTGCCAGTGCAGTAAGCGGAACAACAGTAGTAACGAATGTAGCTTGTAATGGTGCTTCTAACGGAGCAATCAACCTTACACCAGCGGGAGGAACGGCTCCTTATACCTTCAACTGGGGTGGTGGAATTACCACAGAAGACAGAACAGGTCTTGCAGCCGGAACGTACACGGTAATCATTACCGATGCCAACGGATGTACAGCGACTGTTAACGCTACGGTAACACAACCTGTCAGCGCCGTAAGCGGAACAACGGTAGTAACAAACGTAGCATGTAATGGTGCTTCTAATGGAGCAATCAACCTTACACCAGCGGGAGGAACGGCTCCTTATACCTTCAACTGGGGTGGTGGATTTACCACAGAAGACAGAACCGGGTTAGCAGCCGGAACGTATACGGTAATCATCACCGATGCCAACGGATGTACAGCGACTGTTAACGCTACGGTAACCCAACCTGCCAGCGCAGTAAGCGGCACAACGGTAGTAACAAACGTAGCATGTAATGGTGCTTCTAATGGAGCAATCAACCTTACACCAGCGGGCGGAACGGCTCCTTATACCTTCAACTGGGGTGGTGGAGTTACCACAGAAGACAGAACAGGGTTAGCAGCCGGAACGTACACGGTAATCATTACCGATGCCAACGGATGTACAGCGACTGTTAATGCTACGGTAACGCAACCTGTCAGCGCCGTAAGCGGTACAACAGTAGTAACGAACGTCGCTTGTAATGGTGCTTCTAACGGAGCAATCAACCTTACACCAGCGGGTGGAACAGCTCCTTATACCTTCAACTGGGGTGGTGGAGTTACCACAGAAGACAGAACAGGGTTAGCAGCCGGAACGTACACGGTAATCATTACTGATGCCAACGGATGTACAGCGACTGTTAACGCAACGGTAACGCAGCCTACAGCTCTTAGCGCAACTACTTCCCAGACGAATATCGCATGTAATGGCGGATCTACGGGAATAGCAACGATCAATGTTTCAGGCGGAACTGCTCCTTATACCTATTCATGGTCTCCATCAGGAGGTACAGCTGCTACAGCTACAGGTCTTGCAGCGGGAACTTATACGGTAACCGTTACGGATGCTAATGCCTGTACAATAACCAGAACATTTACTCTTACACAATCGGCATCGGTACCTGCTCCTACAGGAGCTGCGACCCAGAGTTTCACTACGGGAAGCACACTGAGTGCCTTAGTCGTAACAGGTTCGAATATCAAGTGGTATGCTTCGGCTTCGGATGCAGCAAACCATATAAACAGCCTGCCACTTAGCACAGTTTTGGTAAACAATACCACTTATTATGCTACACAGACAACAGGAACATGTGAATCTACAGTTTCTCTTGCCGTATTGGCACTTAATGATACGCTGGGTGTTGTAGATAATACAAAATCAAAATCTCAACTTCAGATTTATCCTAATCCTGTAAGAGATATTTTGAACTTCAGTGGACAGGAAGTTATCACCAAAGCTGTAATTATTGCGGCTGACGGAAGAAAAGTAACTGAGAAGAAACTGCAGCCAGGAGAAAGAAGCATCGATGTTCATGCTCTGCCTCAGGGAATGTATCTGATTCAGGTGTTTACAGAGAATGGCGTGCAAACCTTTAAATTCATTAAGAAATAATTTTCATGCTATTTTAAATCATTGTAATAAATAGTGATGATAAGGGGATTGCCTAATTTTGGGCAATCCCTTTTTTGTATATAATATGTTCAAAATAGTTAGGATTTTATTAAAAGAATTTTAGCGGTTGACCGAAAGATAAAAAGAACGCTGGTATGTTATGATTTAGTAAAAAAGTTCTATGGATGTAGTTGTTTTACTGGTATACGATCGTCACTAAAAACAATCGTTAAGAAAGATGGAAAGTCATCGCCCTCTTTTATGGATTTAAGTAAGTCTTTGTTAATAATGCCTTACCGTACTTTCGTTTTTGCAGAAAGATATCACCTTAAACAGACTTTATTATGATGCTTATGCTTAGTCCTCGATGAACATACATATCTTCATTTAATTGAAAACAACTTTTGAATTTTCGGACATTAAAAAAAGTTTATTGAAACCATGTTCAATAAACTTTCTGTATTATCGGTTATTTGAAAGATTAAAGTTTTCTCAATTGCAATAAGCTGTTCGTGGGTTAGTGCTGTTGCCACAACGAAACTGATATTTAATTTGCAGATATTTAGGGACAGGATTATCCGTCACTTCAAGTGGAGCCATAGACTGCCCGTTAAAGGAAGGCATGGTAACCTGAGCTGCCGAACCATTACCTAAAGCTACATTTTTTGCACTGGCATTTCCGTTAAAGCTATAGTCCATCATGGCATCTAAAAGACGGTACACTCCATAATAATCCAGGGCATCGAGAACCTGACGGGAGCTGGGCATCGCATGATCGGTTACATAATGGTATCCGTTCACGGTCGATGATTTAAAATAAATAAAATCCTTTTCGCTGTTGGGAATATTAATGTTCTTAAAAATATCGATGGCCATGCGGTGATCGTTCACATCGTCTTCATCGTACACCTGGGTTATCATTTTTGTGTTGGCCGGAAAACTCTGCAATTGCTGTTGGGTGGTCAGCGGGCTGTCCCAGTTAAAAGCATACCATGGAGCCATGGTAAAGAGAAACCTTGCGTTCTGTCCCCATCCTTTTTCGGTGAATGCTTTGTAGGCAAGATCTATGCTGGCACCACCACCAAATGAATGTCCCATAAAACCTACTTTTTGAGTATCGATGATATTGGGATAATCGGCAGCAGCCTTTACAAATCCTTCCCAAAGGGTCTGGTAGCGATGATCCACACTTACATCTATGGTGCGGTAAGGTACAAATACGACCACGTACCCTTTCTTTGCAATAAAGTTGTACAATTCGATATTGTAAGATTTTTCCTCACCACCGTAGGGATGTGAAAAGAATATGGTAGGTCTGGGAGAAGTAATCCCCTGCGGATAGAAAATCGAGACCTGCGTACCCTCATACTGTGGATTGTCAAAATCGATTTCCGCTACTTCATAGCTGCCATCCGAGCCGTATCCGGTGGCCGGTTTTTGAATAGGTCCGCTACGGCTCGTTTCTGAGCTTGTCTCCGTTAACGCTTCTTCATTGTCAGCATTGCTGGTCTGAGAGCATGCCGAAGCGGTAATGAATACCATTATTACCCATGGATATAATACTTTTTTCATTTTCTTTTATTTTTAAAGTTTTGTATCATCTGATCTTTCATTTCCTGATATTTTTTAAACTGTTCGTCAGTCAGAATTTTACTCAGGACGGAGGATTTTTCCTGCTGTATGGCTTTCAGTTTTTTAAACTTAGCCATTTTGCCTTCATTGCTTTGGAGAATGGGATCATTTTTTTTAGCATATTGGAGGTTGAGGTCGTATACCTGCCGGGTTTGTGAAGAATTCAATGCCAGCTTGGTTTTCATCCATTCGGTCTGCATCTTTGCCCGTTGTTCGGGCGTGCTGTCTTTCAGGCTTTTTGACTGTGCTGTAAGATTGGTAAATGCCATAGTCATCACAGCTGCTGCCACAAAAGAAATTTGTTTTCCTGTTTTTAGAATCATTTCAGAAGTTTTTAGTTTTGATAAAACAAATGTAGCCATAGCCATAGTTTCAGTTAAAATAAAAAAGGGTGAACCGCCCAAATCCGGTGGTGAAGTTGATTATTGATCCAGCCATTTTCTGAACATCATGGCTTTGGCCTTGCTCACGATTACCTCTTCTTCCGGTGAAGGAGATATTTTGATTAAAAGCCTTCCGTTGAAAAAATATTCCACGGTATCTATTGCGTTCCGGTTAATGATAAACTGGCGGTTTGCCCTGAAAAACAGTTCCGGATCCAGGTCCCGTTCCAGCTGTTCGAGGGTGAATTCTACAATATAGTGTTGCCCGGCAGTCGTTCGGGCATATACCACTTCATTTGCCGTATAAAACCAGCAGATCTTAGCGGCTTCTAAAGGAATAAGTCTTCCGGCGTGATGAATCAGGAAAGATTTTTTGTAACGTTTCGTTGCAGATTCCAGCTGTTGCAGCAAAGCTTCAGTTTTAGTCTGTTCCATTTTAATACCCGTGGCAATCAGGGTATGGTATTTCGTTAGCGTTCTTTGGATTTCTTCCCGGTCAAAAGGTTTTAAAACATAATCTATACCGTTGTTCCGGAAAGCTTCTATCGCATAATCATTATAGGCCGTAACAAAAACAACCGGTTTTTGGAGATGGATGTGTTTAAAAATTTCAAATGACAACCCGTCCGACAATCTTATGTCAGAAAAGATCAGGTCATAATCATGATGAGCGTTACCTGCGAACCAGGTTACGGAATCAGAAATGCTTTGCAGCGTTATCACAACCTCAATACCGGGATTAATTTCTTTAAGGATATATTCAAGATGTCTTGCGGTTGCCGCTTCATCTTCTATCAGTATAATGCGGAGATTCGGGATCATAATAACGGGAGTTTTACCATAAAATATTCTGCAGTCTGATGAATTTCTATCTCATGCTGTGTTTTCAGAAGGTATCTTTCGTTCAGGTTGGTCAGGCCAAGTCCGGTACTTTCTGCCTCGCTGGTAATGGGCTGAAGATTATTCCGGACGATCATTTTACCGTTTTCCTCAACAATGGTAACGGTTAAAGGATGTGAATCTGTAGCCATATTATGTTTAATAGCGTTTTCCACCAATGGCTGAAGCGATAAGTGAAGAATTTTCTTATCTAAAGTATTTTTTTTAATATCAATATGAATCTGAAACGTATTTTCCAGCCGCATTTTGACCAGTTGAACATAAGATTCAAGATGCAGGAGCTCTTTATCCACCGTTACCATATCGTTTCCTGAATGCATCAGCGTATACCTGAAAACTTTCGACAAATGCAGGATGTAGCTTTGGGCAAGATTGGGGTCTTCCCTCACAATGGCAGAAAGGCTGCTGAGGGTATTAAAGAGAAAATGTGGATTAAGCTGCTCCCGGAGAAGTTTCAGCTGGGCCTGGAGATATGCGGTACGCAGCTGTTCGTTGATGAGGTCCTTATTTTTGCTTTCCCGCATCAGAAGAATAAGGCGGATCATTACCGCAACCATTACACTGCTGAGTAAAAACCTGGCAAAATAGCCCCTGATCCTGATTCTTAGAAATGATAAAGCTCCAAAAAGAAGGGTGTGAAGAAGGCTTCCTACCATAATGGCAGCCATGATCAGCAAAGCATTCAATAGATATAACTTTACCCATTGTTTGTTTTCCCTGTATACACTTAAAAATTTTCCTTCTGAAAGATTAAGATGTAGCAGGACCATACAGAACGCCATATTGTAAAGAAACTGGAAGCCGTATTCCCAGATATTAAACTGCCAGTAACGGGCAATGATGCCATCGGTATTAAGTGCCATCAGCTTTGCTGAATTTACAACCAAAGTAATCAGTAGCGCACTGTATATATATATTTTTCTCTCGTTCTTTATCATTAATACAAAGAACGTAAAAATATTAAATCCAATGAAATACATAAAATGCCGAAACGGGAAAGCAAAGGGGTGAAATGTTCACCCTTTCAGTCATAATGATGCGCTGTAAAGGGCAGCTGTTAAAAAATCATTTATTCTCTTACCTGAGGGTGTTCCACTTAGCTGCCTAAGCGGGACACCCTTAGGAGGCTAAGTGACCTTCACTTGCGGGGCTAAGTTCTATCCAATTAAGAACGGTACTTATCATATAGCAAAGAATGCTGTATTGTCAATCCCTCGTTGACCGCCCGGTCAAGAGTGTGTTGACAGTACGGTCAAGGCTATGTTGACCGCCCGACGCAAGGGTCGTTGACCGCCCGATGTAAGCGGTGTTGACAAAAAGATATTGAGAGGGGATCCGAAAGGGCGGTCTTTTTTTATGGGAAAGCCGGAAAGTCTGAGGTTTTTTGAGGGTATAAGAGTGGAGCGCTGCAGGTGATATCTTTGTAGTTGAGCGAGCCTGTATTTTGCAGCCGGTTTTTATCATTCTGATCTTTTGTAGAAAAGGTCTGTAAGCAAAAGCACCATTTAAACTTGAAAAAATATTGTTAATTATATTTATATTTGAGAATGAATATCAACAGAATATCCGACCCTGAATTCAAAAAGGAAATTGCCTCCAATGAAAACCTTAAACTGTTTCCGGCCGGGACGGTTATTTTAGATATCAATTCGTACATCAATTATATTCCGCTGGTGGGAAGCTGCTCGGAAGAGAAAAAATCTGCACAGAATACAGATGCGGCCATTTTAGTGACGGTAAGCAATACCACCGCAGGTCCGGAAGGTTCATCAGCCACTGCAAGCGGAAAACTGGTAGCCAGGAATTCCGTCAATGTCTCTACCCGGATGATGGGCTACATTATATAAATGAACGCGGAAGTTGGCCAGAATGTACAGGCAGGGCAGCTTTTGGTGAGCATCAATGCTTCGTATATTCAGGCAAAGGGCGGACAGGCCAATGCGCAGATTTCTCAGGCACAGGCCGGCTATAATATGGCCAAAAAAGATTACGAAAGATTCTGGAATCTTTATCACTCCCAAAGTGCCTCCCGGAAAGAGCGGGATGATATGAGAGCGCGTTATGAAATGGCTCAGGCAGGATTGAAGGCAGCACAACAAAAAAATGGGAGCAGAATCTTGTTTCAGAACAAAAAACAAATACCGAACGATAATAATTTAATTTAAAAATAATGCAGACAAGAATAGTACACGCCCTGGCAGGAACTTTCATTTTAGGAAGCCTGCTCCTTGGAATTTTTATGAATCCAAAATGGTTCTGGCTCACAGGCTTCGTCGGAATAAATATGTGGATACACTCTATTACCGGCTGGTGCCTGATGTACATGCTCCTGAATAAGCTTGGCGTAAGGAAAGATACCGGGAATTGTTAGGATACATTACTTCCAATTTTTAGGATTACTTTAAATCTGAATTCAATTAAATTTCATGTCAGATATTTAAAGGCAATGAGAAAATGTTTACATTCGTAAAAATTTAAATAAAACAGATAATGAAGCTTTTTAAAATATTTTTATTAGCAGGGCTGCTCGCATTTCAGTTGAACTTTGCCCAGGAGAAAGCAGATGTTGTGCTTAAAAATGCACTTACAGAAGCAAAATCGAAGAATAAGAATGTACTTCTCGTTTTTCATGCTTCTTGGTGCAAGTGGTGCCATGTCATGGAAAAGAATATGAACCTTCCCGAAACCAAACCTATTTTTGATAAAAAATTTGTCACGGCTTACGTAGATGTTCAGGAAATGGGCGATAAAAAGAAACTTGAAAATCCGGGTGGTGAAGAACTGATGGACAAATACAAAGGAAAAGACGCGGGACTTCCGTTCTGGCTTGTTCTGAACCCTAAAGGTGAAGTTCTTGCAGATTCTTTTAACGATAAAAATGAAAATCTGGGTTGCCCGTCAACGGCGGAAGAGGTAAATCTTTTCGCTGCAAAGCTCAAAAAGTCTTCGCGGATGAATGACCGTGAGCTTCAGACCATACAAGAAGTTTTTACGAAGAAAAATTAAACATAACGGGCGAAACCTTTGGTTTCGCCCGTTATGTTTAAACTCATTTATTTGCCGAAAAATATTTTATCCTGGGTTCTCTGATGGTCATAGATTTCCTGGAAGCTTACAGGCATATACTGATAAATCCTTTTCCAGTGATTTATTTTGGTGAGTTTCTTGAAACTTTCGAATGATCTTACAAAAAGATTTTCAATCATCTCTCTTACATAAGAATTTCCGTTTCTGTAGATCGACTCCATCAGCTTGATATGGTGGGCGATGATATTTATTTTAGATTCCAGAAGAAGATTTTTAAGGTAATTGATCGTTGCCTGAATAATTCCTGCAAAATTATCCTGTACAGAAAGTTGAGTGATTTCAGGTCGAAGGGGCGGGTAAAAAAACTTTAAATATTCAACAGCTATTTTCGGATTAATCGTTTGCATGTTTGCATTCATCATAATAATATTTTGAGCATGTTTGTCTACGCTAAAACTGTACCAAAGTTTACAGGAAAGCCGCCACCACAAATACTCCTATAATGACGGCAATGTGAGTGGCTAAAATCTCAAGATTATGCCTGCTGGTCGTAGTTTCAATAGTTTTCCAGTCTGATGTTCTTCGTATTTTGGATTTCATAAATGATTGATTATTAATGGATTTTTTTTATTTTTTTTACTGTGGTTTTGTAGTCAAACCGTCAGAAAGTGTAATGAAATTATATGTGGTGGCTGTAAATCTGTCTGAAATATACTTTTTGCAGTGTGTCAGAAAGCTGGCTGAAGATACGGCCACGGTATTCGCGGCTGCAAAAAGCGGTGCAATGGTCCAGGGAATAGATAAAAGAATTCTCTATCGCACCTTTCATTGAACTGTCGCCCTCGCTGTATAGCTCATTCATTTTCTGAATGCATCTGAATAAACAGCTTGTATTATCCTGCCGGATCATCGTCTTTATTTTATCGGTCAGAAACTCTACGATGTGGTAAGAATTCTGTATTTTCTTTTCTTTTAGATCGTTGCAGATTTCCGGAATCGCAACGGTAATTTCCTGGGCCGCTTGTAGATAGTTCATATTATTTAGTGATTTGGTTGTAAAATTCTGATTGTTACGCTTAAAGCGGCAATGACGATCAATATAAAAAGCAGTAGATGATAAGGTTTGAGCCATGCCGGCGTTTCAGGTCCCCTGCTTTTAAGTCTTCTTAAGGTATCAAGTCTGTTTAAAGTCTTTAAGTCCATTGGTCTTTGTATTAATTGTTCATCACCATAATGCCAAATTATGTACCTGTTTGAATATGAATTTTTATTGAATTGATAATCAATGTTTTATTTTAGATTGGGTGTTTTATGGAAGATAAAAACCCATTCATATTGATACGGTTTTTATCAGAATGAAATTCTGCGGATTGTATGATTTAATTAATATCTTTGCAGTCCAAAAATATTCAGGAAATGTTTTCAAAAATCGTAGTACACAGAGTCGGAAATAAAATCAATGGAGAGTCTTTGATACTTTCTCAGGAAGAACTTCAGCTTGATGAAGGAATGGCAGAGCTGCTGGAAAATTATTTCTTAGGCTCCTTTAAATCGGAAGAAACTTTTCATTTTTACAGCGATTCTTATCTGGTAAACAACCCGGTGTACAGTTCGGTGTCTGAAATTTTTGATGATAAATCCAAATTTCTCTGGGAAGCTGAAAATATTGCAAAACATCTTTTTGAAGCCGCTGAAAACCCAAGAGTTCAGGGCGGAGAATTATTTATCGTGTATTTTGAAGACGAAAGAGAGGGGGCTGAAAAAGTCGATAAAATAGGGATTTTTAAAACTGAAAAAAGAGAGTCTTTCCTTAAAATTTCTCCGCAGGAAGAAAGCTTTGAAATAGAAAAAGACCAGGGAATCGGGTTGTCCAAGATCGATAAGGCTGCCCTGATCTACAATAACGATAAAGAAACCGGCTATATACTTTCGGTGGTCGACAACAATAAAAACGGCGACATGTATTACTGGTTCGAAGATTTCCTGAAGGTAAAACAGCGCGACGACGAATATTTCCATACCCAGGAAGCCCTGATGGTGTACAAAGATTATATCACCAAGCAGCTGCCGCAGGAGTTTGAAGTTTCCAGGGCAGATCAGGCGGATTTCCTGAATAAATCCATTAACTTCTTCAAGGAAAAAGAAGAATTTAACCTTGATGATTTTAATAAAGAAGTGCTGCAGGATGAGCATGTGATCGAAAGTTTCGTTAATTTCAAAACAGATTATGAGCAGGATATGCAGATCAATATTGCAGAAGAATTCCCGATTAATGAAACTGCCGTTAAAAAAACGCAGCGGCATTTTAAAAGTATCATTAAATTAGATAAAAATTTCCATATTTATATTCACGGTGACCGCCAGAAACTTGCTCAGGGTGAAGATGAAAAAGGGAAATATTATATGCTGTATTTCGAAAAAGAAGTTTAATAATAGCTAAATCTGACCTTTATGGAAACTAAAATCATAGATCTTTCCAAGCCTATTCAGTACAACGCCGGCGATCCGTGGTTTATGAAAGTGAAAATAAAGCACAAGTCTCACAAAAAATCCCACTGGCTGATCCGTCTTGCTTTGGGACTTCCCGCCAAACTGTTTCCCAAAAACTGGAAAGGCTGGGCCGACGACAGGATCGTGAGTATGGGACTGCATTCAACCACTCATATTGATGCCCCCTGGCATTACGGCCCGCTGGTAGAAGGCAAAACTGCCAAAACAATCGATGAGATTCCGTTGGAATGGTGCTATGGCCCTGGGATTGTGATCGACTGCAGTCATAAGGAAGATTTTGTCGCCATAACGGTTGAAGATTTAAAAGCTGATCTCGACAAAAACAACATCCGTGTAAAACCCGGCAATATTGTCCTGATAAGAACCGGTCGCGACCAATTGATGGGAACGCCCGACTTTCCGAAAAGAGGAACCGGAATGAGCCGCGAAGCCACCGAATGGCTCATCGATCAGGGAGTGAAAGTAATGGGAATCGACCAATGGGGTTGGGACCTACCCTTAAAATTTATGGCAAAAAAAGCAAAAGAGCTCAACGATCCCGACTATTTTTGGGAAGCCCACAGGGTAGGAATTGATAAAGAATACCTGCATATCGAACAGCTAACGAATCTTTCAGCTTTGCCTCCTTCGGGGTTTGAAATCTGTGTATTTCCGCTGAAAATCGTTGGCGGATCTGCTGCTCCGGCAAGGGTAGTGGCTATTTTAAAATAAGTCTAAATAAAAACGCCTTTTTGGCTGTAAATAAATCGATTACGTAAAATATAATCAAAGATAATTCCTCTTTTTTCTAAATTTAAAGACTTTATGGTTTAAAAGAGGCAGGTGGATCAGTTGTGTGGTATGTGTTTAGTCAAAAAAACTACCCCGGATTTAATTTTTTCTTTATATTTGATTGATCAAAATATAATATGAATTTTGTAGAGTGTCATGAAGAGCCTATCCATATTCCGGGCTACATACAAAGTTTTGGCTATCTGATTGGCATCGACGCAGAATCTCATTCCATCACTTTTTTCAGCAAGAATATCGAGGATATTTTTAACATCGAAGATCTGGAAAAGCTTTTCGGCCAAAAACTTACGGATTTTCCCGAAGTTTTCGGCAGTGTTATTCATTCCGATATTTATAAATCTTTATCCGATTTCACAAAAAGAGAACACGAAACCTTTTTCGATAAAATCTTTATTGAAGAAAAGCAGTATCACTTATCTGCCTTCAGGAGCAAAGGCAATATCTTCCTTGAATTTGAAAAAGTTCTGGTTAATCCCAATAAGCAGATTTCCAATAAATACGACAACTTTTATATCGTGGAAAATGAACAGGAGATCTGGGACCAGCTTCTGAATATTTTGTCAAAAATTGTGAATTACGACCGCATGATGGTGTATAAATTCATGATGGATGGTTCCGGAAAAGTTGTGGCCGAAAAGACCAACAATAATTTGGAAAGCTATCTCGGACTTCATTATCCCGAGTCGGATATCCCGATCCAGGCAAGAGAACTTTATCTTAAAAAAAGGAAAAGGATCTTCAGCAATGTACACGCCGAAACGGTTCCGTTGCTGAGCAAAACCCATGAAAATATAGATCTTACGTATTCTACATCACGCGGAATGTCACCTGTTCATGGGCAATATATTAAAAATTCGGGGGCTTCTTCGAGTTTCAGTGTTTCGATTATCATCGATGATTACCTTTGGGGCTTGGTGACCTGCCAGAATTCCGAGCCGAAGCATATTGACCTTGAAGACAGGGTGCAGGCAGGGATTTTTACGGCATTAGCTTCCAACGCTTTTTCATCGTTCAAATCTAAAAATGAACTGAGCTACCGCCTGCAGCTTAACGATAAAGCAGCTCGCTTAAAAGCTGAATTTTTAAAATACAACAGCCTGATTGATTCTTTAATCGAAAATAAAGCTGAACTCAGAGATTTCCTCGATGCAGACGGTTTGGCCGTTGTGGCAGAAGAGAAAATCGTGATGGACGGGACGACTCCCGATACTTCCACTATCTCTAAAATAGCGAAATGGGCACATGAAAATACGGAAGACAGCATCTATCTGAGCAGAAGTTTCCTGAAAGATTACGGCAAAGAACTGGGACTTGATAACAGGTCTGCCGGTGTAGTTATTTATTTTGTGGAAAGAAGTAAAAACAATGTTTTGATCTGGTTCAGAAAAGAATTCGACGAACACATCAACTGGGCCGGGAATCCCGAAAAGAAAATTGAAACGGTCTACCAGAATGGAGAACAAAAGCAAATGATGTCTCCCAGAACCTCTTTCAAAATTTTTACCGAAGATATTAAAGGAAATTCCAAAAGATGGAATTCCAGAAATATCGTTGCCCTGCAGGCAGTACGGGATCTTATATTAGAGACTTCGCACAAAAACTATAATACGATCAAAAGGCTTAATGATGAGCTTAAAAAGGTAAATGAAGAGCTGGACAGCTTTTCGTATACCATTTCCCATGACCTCGGAACTCCGCTTACCGTGATGAAACTTAATGCGCAGATGCTGCTGAAAACGCTTACCGACGAATCGGAGAAAAGCCGCAATAAGATCAATTCCATTATTGAAGAAATTGATAATATGGCTGAAATGATGCACGACGTTCTTCAGCTGAGCCGCGCAAAGCACAGTGAAATTCAGCTGGAAAGCCTGGACACTACGCAGACTATTGAAAAGATCATCGAAAATGCGAAAATAACTTTCGGAACGCCAGACAGTGAGGTGGTTATCAAAAGCTGTCCCAAGGTTCTGGCTGATAAAACGATGCTTCATCAGGTGTTTTTAAACATTATCAACAACGCTATAAAGTATTCTTCCCAACAGGAAAAACCTAAAGTTGAAATTGAAGGAACTGAAGAAACTGATGTGGTGGTCTACAGAATCTCAGACAACGGCATCGGTATTCCGAAAGAAAATAAACACAAAATGTTTAAAATTTTCAACAGGATGGATAATGCCAAAAAGTTCAAAGGAAACGGAGTGGGATTATCGATTGTTCACAGAATTATGAAAAGAATCGGTGGAAACGTAAGCTATGAAAGCAGTAGCGAAGGAACCACATTCATTTTAACCTTTAGAAAACCTTAAATCAAAGGAACTTTTACATCCCTTATGACGGTATCAGAATATCTTAAACAAAATACGGCAGAGTATCATGATGCTGCCGAAAAGCTTTTTAACGCTGGGAAAATCTTCAGCAGAACATTTACACTTGAAGACTATAAAAAAATAATCCATACCAATTATCTGATGCTTTTGCATTCGGAAGATGAAATTTTCAGGAATCTTTCCGGAAAATTCTCCGAAAAACTGCAGCTCAGCGACAGAAAAAAACTCCCCTTGATCGAGAAAGACCTTAAAAGCCTTGCACTGAAAACGAGCGATGCTTCTCACGAACTGGAATTTGCCAACGAAAACGAAGCGTTGGGAGCCATGTATGTCATTGAAGGATCTACCCTAGGCGGAAATGTCATTGCAAAACAGCTGTCCAAAACAGAAGGTTTTGATGCGGTAACTTTTAATTTTTTCGGGTGCTATCATGAAAATACGGGAGCGATGTGGAAAGATTTTAAAGAAGTTCTTGATACGGAGGTCCAGGAACCGCACTATGATGATGTCTTATCAGGAGCAAAAAAATTGTATACTTTCCTGCTGAGCGTTAATTAATCGGCTTTTTTATCCTAAATAACATTTTTAAACATAATTAAATTCCTGAAAGATTGCTCAATTTTTCAGGAATTGTTAAATTTGGGAGCTTCCAAATGCAAGGAAAGCAGCTCATGTAATAAATCAGAAAAGCAGCCGTAAGATTGCGGATGTCAAATTAAATAAACAATAAATAAGTATATTATGAAAGTAACTGTAGTAGGTGCAGGCGCCGTAGGAGCAAGCTGTGCAGAATACATCGCTATGAAAAACTTCTGTTCGGAAGTAGTTTTGGTGGATATCAAAGAAGGATTTGCTGAAGGTAAAGCAATGGATCTGATGCAGACTGCATCCCTTAACGGATTCGATACAAAAATTACCGGAACAACAGGAGATTACAGCAAAACTGCAGGTTCTCATGTAGCGGTTATTACTTCAGGGATTCCAAGAAAACCGGGGATGACCAGAGAAGAACTGATCGGGATCAACGCAGGAATTGTAAAAGACGTTACGGAAAATCTGGTAAAACATTCTCCTGAAGTAATCATCATCGTGGTTTCCAACCCAATGGATACCATGGCTTACCTGGTACACAAAACTTCAGGTCTTCCTAAGCATAAAATCATCGGAATGGGTGGTGCACTGGATTCTGCAAGATTCAAATACAGATTGGCTGAGGCTTTGGAAGCACCAATTTCAGACGTAGACGGAATGGTAATCGCTGCCCACAGTGATACGGGAATGCTTCCTCTACTAAGCAAAGCGACAAGAAACGGGGTTCCTGTAACAGAATTTCTTGATGCCGAGCAGCAAAAATATGTAATCGAAGAAACAAAAGTAGGAGGGGCAACCCTTACCAAATTATTGGGCACTTCTGCCTGGTATGCGCCGGGAGCTGCGGTTTCTGTAATGGTTCAGGCTATTGCTTGCGATCAGAAAAAAATGATCCCTTGTTCTTTAATGCTTGAAGGGGAATACGGGCAAAATGATATCTGTCTTGGGGTTCCTGCGATCATCGGGGCAAACGGGGTAGAAAAAATCGTAAACGTGACCCTTACCGCTGAAGAGCAGTTGAAATTTGCTGAAGCTGCCAACGCAGTAAGAGAAGTGAATGGAGATTTAAAGTTTTAATTGATCAGGCTTTATATATGGAATCCGCGTCCTCAGGGCGCGGATTCTTTTTGTATAGTAGATCCTGTTTTTTCCAATGCCTACAAAATAGTTTCTTCAACCTCGAGCTTTTCCTGCTTCCGAAGGTGAAATTCCAAATTCCTTTTTGAAGGCAAAGGAAAAATGTGAAAAATCCTCAAATCCTACATCAATATAAATATCACCAGGCTTTTTGTGCTCTTTATCAAGGAGAAAATAGGCCTCTTGTAGCCGTTTTTTGATAAGCCATTTTCCGGGTGCCATATTGAAAGCTGTTTTGAAGTCTCTTTTAAAACCGGACAGGCTTCTTCCGGTCATGAAAGCAAAACGCTCCAGGCTGATGTTGAATTTATAATTCTGATTCATAAAATGTTCCAGGTCAATCTTATGCGGAATATTAAAGTTGAAAAAAATATCCTTCAGATGCGGATTGTTCTTTAGCAATATGATCAAAAGCTCCTCACGTTTAATATCGACGAAATCATCATCCAGTTTCTCCGTACCGTTATAATAGGGTTCCAGCGACTGTACGAAATTTTTGATCAGACGGTCTTCTTTAATGAATAAAAACGAATCGTCATTATCGGTTGTTTCTACCGTATACGAATGCCGTTGCAGAAATTTTTTCAGGAAAGCTTCATCAAAAGTTATGATGACCTTTTCAAACTTTCCGTCATCCTTGTATTTGGTGTATCTCACCAGATGGTTCTTACGGGCAATGCAGTAGTCACCGGGATTCATCCTGTAATTTTTGTTGCCGTCATACGAAATCATCGAGCCTTTCAGCAAAAATAAAAAGAAATGCTCCGGAACGAATTGCTCCGGCGATATTTCAGGACCGAGATGACACGACTGCAGGTTGTTGAATTTCATATTAAACATTTAAATAAAAAAAGATTTCAAACCGGGAAGCTTTCATCAGATAACCGTCTTTCCGGTTTGAAAATCATATATAAAAATAAGGTAAATCTATGAAACGGCCATTAAGCTGTCTGCACTGGCCAGCAAAGCTTCTTCACGGCTTCTGGGATTCCAGTTCAGAATGGTTGTTGCTTTTTCATTGGATATATCTTTATAAAATTCCCGACCGATAGGCTCCAGCTTCTGAATGCGGGCTGTATATTGCAGTCTTTCTCTTTTGAATAATTCGGCAACATCATAAAAACTCATTACCCCTTCTGCAGTGGCAATAAAGCGCTGGCCTGAAGCATCAGGATGAAGCATAGCCCTGATATGAATGTCGGCAGCATCCCGTACATCCACAATTCCCATGGTAAAAGTGGGCGTATATTCCATATTTCCGTTCAGGATTCCTGAAACGGCAATATCCAGCGACGCCGAGCTGATTCCGCCCAGTGAAGGACCAAAAATTCCTACAGGATTGATAACTGATAATTCGAGCCCGTTTCCTTCTTTTTCAATAAATTCCCACGCAGCTTTTTCAGCAACGGTTTTTGATTTAATGTAAGCGGGAAGATCTGCATTGAGATCGGTCCAGTCGTCCTCTGTGAAGGTATGCTCTTTCATTGTGTTGCTGTAGCCGACTGCCGCAAACGATGAGGTCAGGACGACTCTTTTTACCTTTGCCTCACGGGAAGCTTTCAGGACGCGCAAAGCACCGTCTCTTGCCGGAATGATCAGCTCATTTTCATCTTCCGGATCCTGTGCCGGAAAAGGAGAAGCCACATGAAGAACATAATCACAGCCTTTTACCGCGTCATTCCAATTGCTGTCGCGGGTAAGGTCCGCTTCAAAAAAAGAAAGATGCGAAAAATCTGAGATCCCTCCTTCTTTCAATGCTTTGATGATGCTATCCTTTTTTGCGAGTGAACGGAGTGTTGTTCTTACTTCATATCCCTGTTGTAATAATTGCAGAACGGTGTGTATTCCCAAAAATCCTGTTCCGCCCGTTACCAAAACTGTTGTTTTATTCTGTACGTTTTCCATTGTATTTAAATTTTACCAGACAAAGTTGAGGTTTATTTTAAATTTAAATTTTGTTGTACGGTTCAAATTTTATGTGTTGTCGAGGCCAGCTGAATAAATTACCATTTAAATAAAATCTCCCACGAAAATCCGCGGGAGAAAAAATATATGAAAACCGAACTTCGATCCGGTGAATAATACTAATTGTTAAGGGTCGCAAAAGCACCTTCTGTAGCGGCAAAGAAGTTGTCATACAACAATCCTGTATTTCCTACACGGATTTCATAAACATCCTCCTGAAGCGCTTTTACCAGATCTTTCGCAACATCTGCGGGCGGAATCCCGTTTTCCTTACCGCCAATCTCTACTGAAAAATCAGTGTTTACCAGAGGCGGCATCAATTCGAAAACTTTCACGTTGGTATCTTTTGCCAATTCATATCTCAGCAACTTGGTGTGAGAGTGCAGGGCTGCTTTGGAATCCGAGTATGTCGGAAGATATGCACCAGGAGCAAGTCCCAAAATCGATGAAACATTTACAATCGCGGCTTCATTCTGCTGTTTCAGTAAAGGAAGAAATTTTTCAGATAATCTGACCGGCGCGAAATAGTTGGTCGTAAACTCGGAAACTGCTTTACTGTAGGCATCTCCGTCTTTAGAAACATTGTAAACATAGGCGTTTCCGGCATTGTTGATGAGAATATGAAGACCTCCGAAATTTACTTTTACTTCTTCTACCAGCCGGTCGATGTCTTTTTCATCTGTAATATCGGCCTGAATAGAATAGACGTTGTCCAGACCTTTGGCAGCAGCTTCCAATTTTTCTTTGGTTCTTCCGACAATAATAATGGTATTTTGCGGGCTTAATGCTTTTGCAATTTCTAATCCGATCCCTGAACCACCTCCGGTGATTAAAATGGTGTTGTTTGTAACGTTCATAATAATTTGGTTTTGTTTATTATATTTGATTTATAAATTGTACTGATTGGTACAAAATTGGTAAAAAAAATTTTGAAAATTTATTAATTATTTTAGTAAATGATAAGATATCAACATCAGCTTTCCGTCTTCTACTGCATTATTCTAAAAATCTCAGATTCATTTCGATCATTGATCGCAGGACTTCCGGTGAATTTTCCATGCGTCTTGTCACATGAATACCATTCCATAGATTGGTAAGATGCCACGCTAAAGTTTCAGCATCATCTTTTGTCTTGAGCTGGCCGCTTTCTTGTGCTTTTCTGATCACAGCGGAAAAAATGGTCTGGAGATTTCTAAGCAACCCTGCTGTAATTTTTTTGATCTCTTCGTCTTTTTCAGATAATTGCACCAATGCATTCCCAAGATAGCATCCTCTCTCAATATCACAATCGTTCGCATCGGCCAATACCATGAAAAACTGCCTGATGAATTGAATCTGGTCCTCTGAATTTTCAAGCGCGAAAACGATTTTTTTATTAAATTCTTCAGCAAATTGCCTGATCGAGCGAAGATACAGTTCCTGTTTTCCTCCTTTGAAAGCAAGATAAAAACTGCCTTTGCCGATTCCCATGGCATTGAGCAATTCATCTGCAGAAGCAGTATCGTAGCCTTTGTCTCTAAAGACTTCCGTCGCTTTTAAAATCGCTTTCTGTTCGTCGAATATTTTGGGTCTCCCTGCCATGTTCTTATTTTTATTGAGACAAAGGTATTAATTGTACCGTTCAGTACAAAATTAATTTTCAAATATCTTTTATAGTTTTTGTCGATAAAATTATTTAATGGAATTCAGCACCCTTTCAAATTCGAGATCACGACCGTCAAGAATATCCCGGTCGGTATATTTGATCAGTTCGTTAATTCTTATTCCGATTTTCTGGGTCTGGGTATTATCGGGATAAAAGATTCCATTTCCTGTAAATTGTAAAACGTAATCTCCCGGAAGATTAATTTTAACCAAATCTCCGTCTGCACCTGAGGTCTGCTGGCCAATCGTGATAGATTTCGGAAAAATTTTCTGAAGGCTCATCGAATACCATTCGCTTGCACTTCGGGTCTCGGGATTCACCAGGATGAAGACTTTCCCAAGATAAGGATGCATGGTTTTATCTTTAATTTCGGGATAATTCTGCTTTTTGGGATCCACCAGATAATAAGTGCCTATATTTTTTAGATCAGGTCCATAATACTTGTGAAAATAATTTTCTACCGGAGAGAAATATTTGTAAACATAGTGGAAGATGAAACCTCCCCAATCCGGATACTCACGCATGTCAAAGACAATAGCCTTTTTATGGGAGGCATCTTGCAAAATACTGTCCATTTTAAGATCCATTTTGTCATCATCAACATTATTAATAAAATCCAGGGTTTGGTCAATCCTAAAATACGCAATGTCTTTGTTGATCAGGTGGTGATTGCTTTTTTTGCGGTTTTTGTTGTTGATATAATCGGAAATAATGGAAACCTGCGCTTTGTTAGTGGCATTGATAAACGGAATCTCCGTTGAAAATTTCCCGGAATCCGACTGTACGGTGAGTTTTTTTGTAGGCAGTTTATCCGGCCACATTAAATTGTATTCATAGATTGAGAGAACGTACAGCAGTTTTTGATGATTGGACACTGAAATCAAATTACTTTTTTCCTTAATGATTTGATCAATTCTTTTTCCGTTAATTTCCGTTATTTTATCACCTACCTGGATGTGAGCCTGGTTGCAGATCTCAGGGAAGATCTGATGCGTCACCAACAGGTGATTGTCTACAATTTCAAAATCAAATGGGGCATAATACGAAAGGTTAAACAGTATCTCGTTTTTGTAATTCAACTGACTGTAAAAATTTAGAGCGTGGCTATCCTGAAACTGTGATACGGCTTTCGCCAAAACCATTTCGAAATCTTTCCGGGTTGTTGATTTTACAGCTTCGTCCAGCAAAATATTAAAATATGAATCAAAATTTTTATCCATTAAATATTTGTGTGGAAATAGGTAATCGATAATGCCCTGTATTTTTGCCATAGCCAGCAATCTGTATTTCAGCGGAAGATTTTCCTCTTTTGGAAACACATATTTTTTCTCATCATTTACTGATTTTCCTTCCGGCAATAATCCGTAATCGAAGCGGTATTGGTAGATGTTGTTGAGCAGGGTTTTGTTTTCCGGACTGATCTTTTTATTTTTCCGGAACCAGTCGAAATTTTGATTGACAGAGAGTACATCTTTCTGAGTGTCAACAATCGGCGCTGAGGAAAAACGGGCATCCAGGTTCTGCGTCAACAGTTTGATGATTTCGTTGAAACTTTCTTTTTCATGTACTTTCTCAACATTCATGAGAAATATACTGTCGGCATCCATTTTTCTGCCGGCCAGATCGGGATGATAATATTTGATGAAATTCCATGTTTTGATAAAGTCCGCATATTGGTTTTTCTGGGCGAAAATAGTTTGCTGAATTGTCAGAAATAGGATAAAAAGTATGGTCTTTTTCATGATAATAAGTAGATTATAAATATATAATATAAATTTCAATTAAAAATATTTATATCATTAGCCGGTCTATGAGTTTAATTATCATCAGGCTGAAGCCTTATCAGCAAAGCTTTCTTTCAAATTATGGACGTACGAATCATTCAAAAGAATCCAGCAGGTTGATGAGTCTTTTCGCCTGTGCTCTTGCTTTTTCTCTTACATCTTCTGCTGTGTAGCCTGCATTGACTGAAGTTCCGTGAAAGTAAAAAGGGTCCACAAAATTCATTTGTGTATAATATGCGGTCTGTTCCAGATTCCTGCAGAACTCATGTATTCTGAAGTGATGTTCTCCCAAAGCATGATATTCGCTTTCGGGGGCTCCCACCGTAAAACTGGGAATGAAGTTTTTACCTTTCAGCTTGTCTCCCTTAGAACCGTAAGCAAACTGGTATTCCAAGACCATGTCAAACCACTGTTTTAATATAGCGGGCATATTGTACCAGTAAAGAGGGTATTGAAAAACAATGTGGTCATGATTCAGAAGAGCTTCCTGCTCTGCTCTGATGTCAATCTGATAATCCGGATAGAGCTGTGCAAGGTTCCGGATTTCAACCTGGAGATGACTTTGCTGCAGTTCTTCAATGATGGTTTTGTTTGCTAGGGATTGTTCGATATTCGGATGTCCGAGAATAATGAGTGCCATATTTTGATTTTGTAGATTGAATTTCAATTTGTTTTAACTATAAAATTGATAGTTGTAAAATTAGCCTCCTGCACTTACATTTGCAATAACTATCCAATCTGATAGTCGTGAATAACATGAAAAAAGAATGCATTGGCAATTATATTAAAGTAGGAGAAAAGAAGTATCCATGCTCCGTAAGTCTGGCCATGGATCTGGTAGGAGGAAAATGGAAAACCGTGATTTTATACCATCTGAAAGACCGTGAGAAAAGGTACGGCGAGCTTAGAAAAGATTTATTTTCAGTAACGGAAATGACGCTGAGCCTTCAATTGAAACAGCTGGAAAAAGACGGACTTGTCAACCGGGAAGTTTTCGGGACAAAGCCTCCGGTAAAGGTGGTATATTCGCTGACTGATTTAGGGAGGACATGCATTCCCATGCTGGAAGCCATTACCGCGTGGGGAAATCAGATCGCCGAAAAAAGAGGAGCGTTTATTGAATAAAGTAGTTTAAAACAAAGGTTTATCACTTAAAAAATCACCTCATCAGGTCAAAACTCATGAATAATGCGGTCTCAGCAGAATCATTGTACAGTTTGGTATTGATTCCGGTGATGGCAAATCCTGCGTCCCGGTAAAACTGAACAGCCCGATAATTGGTATTCTGGGTTTCCAGTTCTACGATTCTGCACTGAAGCTCGCGGGCTTCACGGTTCACCGCTTTGATGAGCAGCCTGCCGATGCTCTGTCCCCTGAAGGCTTCATGGATCAGAAGGCTTTCAATAAAAAGGCTGTTGTTGCAGGATCTCAGGTCGCAAATGATCCATCCTATAAGTTCATCATCCTGATACGCCCCGAAAGAATGCCCCTGGCTGACAACAGATTTCAACCGGATCATATCATCTGCATCCATACGCCAGGTTTTGGCATACGGTTGTCTCTTTTCCCTTAAACTGAATTCAAAAGTACTGCCGGCATCAATCGCAGACACCACAAATATTTTATCGGTTGTATACCCATTGTGTCCCCATTCCGCTGTAGGATGGTCAGGAAGTCTTTCAAGTTTTCTGATTTCCATTACGATATCAAATACAGTTTAAGTCTTATGAATTGGCTTACCTTGTCTGCCTGGTGCTGAACATGTTGCCGCCTGTCGTATACAGTACGATCTGCAAGATAATCAGCATGGAGATGACGGCCACCCGGATCATCGCGTTTTCTGCAAATCGGTTTCTGATGGCTTCCATATAATTGATCTTTTCAAGCGTGAACTGCTTAAGGCTGGGAACATCCGTAAAACTGTTGACCTTCTGGATCTCAGACTCGATCTCGGCTTCATTGAGCGTCGTAGCCACATTGATCAGGTTGATGTTGCTGACAAAAAGCCATGCGAATAAAAGAATAGAAACGAATAAAAGAATAGGTCGGAGAAGCTTCATTTTTTTGTGTGTTAATAGGGATTTGAATTTGTCTCAAATGTAATTATTTTGAACCAGATTCTATACAAATAATATACCTTAAAGCCTTTTAAAGTAAAATGACATCATATTTCCCCTCTACTTTCAGCAAGAGTATTGCAGGATAGGACGCCTTGAAAAATCATATTTAAATAGCATCACTGAGAAATTTAAATAAAATTTCACATACTAAAAATTCAAAACCCGTAAATTTGCTCTCAATAAAATGTTACTGGATGCTTAGGAAAATTTCGATTGCAGCGGCAGCAATGCTGTCCGTGATGACGATCAACGCGCAGAAGATTAAAAATTCCCAACTGGAAAGACCGAAACTTGTCGTAGGGCTGGTGGTAGACCAGATGAGATGGGATTATTTGTACCGTTTTTACAACAAATATGGCAACGACGGTTTTAAGAGATTAATCAATACAGGATATTCTCTCAACAATGTTCATATTCCGTACGTGCCTACGGTGACGGCACTGGGCCACACCTGCATCTATACCGGATCGGTTCCGGCCATTCACGGGATTGCAGGAAATGACTGGACAGACAAGGAAACCGGCAAAAATGTATACTGTACCACCGATGAATCTGTAAAACCGGTAGGAACAGCCAACGCAAAAGCCGGAAGCCATTCGCCGAAAAACCTCTGGTCTACAACCATTACAGACGAACTTAGAATGGCTACCAATTTCCAGGGAAAGGTCATCGGGGTGTCGCTTAAAGACAGGGCTTCCATTTTACCGGCAGGACATACGCCGAACGGAGCTTTCTGGTTTGATGATTCCACCGGGGATTTCATTACCAGCAGCTGGTACATGAATGAGCTTCCGCAGTGGGTAAAAGCTTTTAATGCACAGAAAATGCCGGATAAGCTGGTCGCCAACGGCTGGAATACTTTGCTGCCCATCAGCCAGTACACGGAAAGCTCGCCCGACAATTCAGCATGGGAAGGACTTCTTGGAAGCGCGAAAACTCCTGTTTTCCCTTACAGTAATTTAGCCACCGATTATAAAGATAAAAAAGACAATATTCGCTATACCCCTTTTGGGAACACGCTTACCCTGAAGCTGGCCGAAGCGGCTGTAGAAGGGGAGAAACTCGGAGGCGACGATGTCGTGGATATGCTCGCCATCAACCTGGCTTCAACCGATTATGCAGGCCATAAATTCGGGCCCAACTCTATTGAGGTGGAAGATGTATACCTGAGACTGGACCAGGATCTTGCCGGGTTTTTTAATTATTTAGATACTAAAGTAGGTAAGGGGCAGTATACGGTTTTCCTTTCCGCGGACCATGGAGGAGCGCATTCCGTAGGCTTCTTGCAGGAGCATAAGATCACCACCGGATTCTTCGGAGACGGCATGGAAAAAAATATGAATGAGAAGCTGAAAGAGAAATTCGGGGTCGATAAACTGATCAACGCCATTGATAATTACCAGATCTATTTTGACAGGAAGCTTCTGAAAGAGCACAAACTTGACCTGGACGCGGTGAGAGATTTTACCGTTCAGGAAATCGAAAATGATCCAAACGATCTGTATGCGGTCTCAGTAACCAAGGTGCAGGAATCTACCATTCCGGAGCCTATCAAACAGAGAATCATCAACGGGATCAACAGGCAGAGAAGCGGAGACATTCAGCTGATTTCTCATGACTCGATGTTGCCGCCTTATTCAAAAACAGGAACCACACACAGCGTGTGGAATTCGTATGATTCACACATTCCGCTGATCTTTATGGGATGGGGAATTCAGCACGGTGAAAGCAGCAAAGCTTATTATATGACGGATATCGCACCTACGGTAGCTTCTCTTTTGAGAATACAGTTTCCAAGCGGAAATGTAGGAAATCCTATTTCGGAAGCGATCGGAAAATAACTTTTAAACCTTAACAGCGATGTTAAGGTTTTTTATTTATACAAAGATCTTGGTACCATCTATTTTCAACATATTCTGCTTTTCCATCTTTTTGATGGTCCGGATTACGGTTTCTATCCGCATACCGGTGATCGAAGCGAGCTGCTGCCGGGTGTAAGGAACATGGAAGGAAAATTTATCGTTAAAACCGAAATGGCTCTTCACATGATTAAGGATGAGATTTAGTTTCGTTACCGGATCCTGAAAAGAGAATGGGGCAGAGGTGATGTGCTTATAGCGCATACGATCTGCGGTATAAGAATACAGACTGAAGATCAGCTGCGGCTTTTTCAGAAGCAGTTCGATGAGCTTATTTTTTTCAAGTTTTATAATTTCACAATCGCCGACGGCAATTGCATTTACTGCATATTTCTTATTGCTGAAAAGATAGCTTTCGGCTAGGCAATGACCATCGACAGGCATCGAATGGATAAACTCTTTGCCGTCTTCCAGGAAACTGCTTATTTTTACCATGCCGGTTTTTATCTGCAAATAATACTTCGGAGTACTCTCTTCTTCGAAGATATACTCACCGGAATTGTAGTTTTGTTGCTCAGCACCATGGGAAAACAAGAGGTTTTCGCATATGATCATAATCTAACTGTTATTTATTTCAGATAAAATTAACAAATAAACATATTGATTAAAAATTTATTAATACCACATACATGCCTTATACAGGGAGATACAGAGGATAACTCCACTATTTTGATCTGATTTTTGAGGTTTTGCTCAAAGACATGAAGTCATCGGGAAAGATTTCATGAAAAACACCCATCCTATCCAACGTAAAAAAGTAGACCTGGAATAGTTTTTCTGTGGCAAAGCAGCCTGAAAATTGCCGGTAACAAATCAAAGTACTCAACGTAGATCCTGTAGCAGGGGTGTTTTCATAGACGCTCCTTCGCAGGCTGGAACGATAGCAGATGCTTCTGATCACTGCTGTCCTGGTCAAGCCACTGACTGTTGCAAGAACAAGAGGATTGCATCGGTGCATGCATGAGGTTCGCAAGGAAGCTTGTAAGGGTATTGCAAGGAGGCTTGCAAGAGGTTTGCAAGGGCGCATGCAATCGCCTTGTGGTAAACAGACCTATCTGTACTGAAGTTATATCGTCAATATTAAAGTATAGATCAGCGCAGAAGATTCCATTATGAGGAATGGGAATTTTCATCAAGTGTGTTGACTCCGGTTTGGCAAATCTTTTCCGGTAGGAGTTTTTTTTGTGGGGTGTAGTTGCTTCGAGTGTGGAAGCGTAATAAAAACCACCCCGTCAAAAATTCTCTGAATTTTTGACGGGGTGGTTTAAAGATTCCTGGACGGGCGGCTACGAGTCATTTCCATTATTGGGGAGCGCAGGGTGTAAGATTTTTTTAGGATTGGAGAATATAATTAATGGAATTAAAGCACCCTGGCTTGTCAACACCATGTTGATCATACGATCAATGGTACGTTGACAGTACTGTCAATGATGTCTTGACCGCCCGATTGCGGATGTGTTGACCGTACGCATGAGATGGATATGGCAACCCAAAAGCCCCGTAAGAAAAGAGTGGAATTTAGAAAGTCCGCTTTATCCAATAAAAAAGGTGGCTCCTGTACTTGGGCCATCTTTATGATATTTACTCTTCGTACTGTTCGAGGAAGTAGGTAAAGGTAAATCCTTCTGTTTCATCCTCTGCATCCTCAAGGGTCGTCAGCAGGTCCTCAAAAGTTTCGAGCTGATCGACCGTCATGTTTACAAATTCAAAGTGAAGGGGCATTTCGAGGCCTCCGGTGATCACATCCGACAGGGCGTCCAGGTTGTCACCGAAATGTTCGGGAAGGGTTACTTTTTCCTTTAGCTGTGCATAGAAGTCTTCGTAATCTCCTATGTCTGTAAAATCGATATATATTGTTTTCATATTGAACTGAATTTCCAGTTATTATTCATTAGGACCTGTTTGCATTTTTTGCAAAAGCCCGTTTCTTCATTGGTGGGATTTTTACCTTCTGCGCTCCTCATAAAGCATGTTCTCATGGGACAATGTTTAAGACCCTGCGTATGGCCGAGTTCATGGACTGCAACTTTAAAGAACTGTTCATCAAGGTTTTCATCATCTAATCTGAAACTTGAAGCGATGCAGGCATTTCCGGGCCTGAACCCTAAACCCATGATTCCAAAATCTTTTACCTTGCCTTTCGTGGCACTGATGTCCTTTGAGGTGAGGCCAATCGTTATAAAACCTTCTTTTGTATTCTTACCTAAAAAAGAGATCAGGGAATCTGCCCGGTAGCGGTTTCTGGGACTGTAATATGTATTTTCCGGAAAATCAACAGGCTCCAGGATCTTTACATTTCCAATCTCTTTGGCGACAAATTCCACTTTTTCAGATTCTATCCCTTTGAAAGGCTGAATCAGGATGGTCACTGCTTCTTTTCCCGTGGCAGACTTCTCCGGTTTTTCCGAACAGTACATTAAAGCAGACAAGAATAATACGGATATCAAAAGATGACTGGCTTTAAAGCTTTTTGCTGCCAGTCTCACGATTTTCCGTATTAGAGGATTACTGTTTTTCAAAGCTCTTATAATGATCCTTGGTAAGGTAGACTTCTCCGTTTTCCGTGTATACGATGCGGTCGCCGTTTCGGTTGCCGCAATGATAATTAACGTCCGCCTCTAAGTAAGACTGCCCTTCGGGTAGTACTTTTTCACGGTTGCCAAACCGGTCTCCGCCAATAGCTTTTCCGGGAAGTACTTCACAAAGATTTCCTTTTGAGGGATCCCAGCCCAGTTTCCTGGCTTCACTTTTAGTGATATAGTAATCGGGAAGTTTGTGGTTCTGTTTTACAAAACGGATCACGGTTTTTTCTTCCGTAAGCTGATCGATAGATTGCTGCTGTGCTGAAGGTTTTTCTCCCTGCAAAGGATTAACACTGCTGTATTCAACAACAGGTTTTGCATCGCTCGCTATCTTATCGGCCACGAAATGATTATAGATATACATCACAGACATCCCGAAAAGAAGCCCCAGGCAGATGAAAAACAGCGGTCTTGTTTTATTATTCATAATTTTAATGTATCAATGTATTAATGTAACAGTGTAACAATTTTTTTAAATATATCAATTATCAATTATCAATTATCAATATTTAAATAATTAACCCATTGCTAGACTGTTATATTAATAAATTGCTACACTGATAAATTGATGTAATCAATTTATCTCCATTCTTCCGGGATATCGCAGATCGGGATGGGAACCATTTTATGTTTTGCGGCTTTATGCATTCTGTCGAAGATCATGAATACTTCTTTGTCGCGGCCTTCATAATCTTCAGCGGCTTTTGTTCCGTATTCTTTCTGTATTTTTTCCAGTTCGGGATAGGTGGCACCGATCTGGTCTTCGTCGGTTCTCTCGGCGTCCCAGAGTCCGTCGGTAGGGATGGCATTCTGAATACTTTCGATGAGGTTCAATGCTCTTGCCAGTTCATAGACTTCTGTTTTGTACAGGTCGGCGATAGGGGACACGTCGACACCGCCGTCCCCGTATTTGGTGTAAAAGCCTATTCCGAAATCTTCCACTTTATTTCCGGTGCCGCACACCAGTAATCCGTGAAGCTGTCCAAAGTAATATAGCGTAAGCATTCTGAATCGGGATCTTGTATTCGCCAGCGCCAGGTTGTTGCTCCATCTGCCTTCAACATGATCGTGTACGGTTTCTTCGAAGCTTTCAAAGACAGGCGTCAGGTTGGTGGTTTTGGTCTGCACATTCGGAAATTTCTTTTTCAGATCTTCCATGTGATCCTGTGCGCGGCTTACCTGGTCTTCTTTCTGGCGGATCGGCATTTCAATGAGGAGCACCTCAAGGCCGGTCATGGCGCAGAGAGTAGAAACCACCCCGGAATCTACACCGCCCGATACCCCGATCACATAGCCTTTTACATTGGCCTTTTCGGCATAATCTTTCAGCCAGCTTACAATACGGTCTATTACTTTCTGTGTCTGCATTGTTTATATTTTTATATAGGTTTAAATAAGAATGTTCAAAATTAAAGGTTTTGCGAAGATTATTAAAGATAATTTTCACGATTCAGCTCATACCAGAAGCAGATTCCGTCGGGTTCCGTGAATGTTTCCGTTTTTCTGAACCCGAGCTTCCTCAGGATCTGGTTCGAGGCCAGGTTCCCGGAATGAGCATGCGCGTAGATGATATCAATTTTCAAACCATTGAAGCCAAAATCAAGAGAAGCTCTGGCAGATTCCGACGCATATCCTTTTCCCCAGTATTCGGGCAGAAAACGATAGCCAAGGTCATAAACATTGTTGTAGCCGTTTATTTCCTGGGTAAGCAGTTTCAGTCCGCTCCATCCGATGAGGAGATTACTTTCTTTTTCGATCACGGCAAGTCTGCCGATGCCATTTTCAGCGTATTGTTGCCGGATCATCCTGATTGCGTTTTGGGACTCGCTGATGTCTGAAAGAGTGGGCACTCCGATGTATTTCATGACTTCAGGATTCGAATCCATAAGAAACATACGTTCGGCATCGCTTTCTTCAAATTTTCTGAGAATGAGTCTTTCGGTTTCCAGATGCATAATTTATTCTTGATGAAGTCCAAATAGGGTAACATCCTTTGGCCCTTTCCTGATGTCTGCTTCCTTCAGCGGATTTTGCTTAATGTTCAGAGTCTGCAGGTTTGGGTTTTGGGAGATGTCCAGCTTTTGGATCTGATTATGTTCGAGGTTAAGATGTTTAAGGTTTTTAAGACCGCTTATGTCAATCGCCTTAATTTTATTTAAAGATACGGTTAATTGATTAATAGACGGAAGTGAAGTGAATGAAATATTTTCAATACTGTTCTTGTCGAGGTACAGGGACATCAGGTTTTTGAGATTTCCGGCACTGAAGGTCAGGATTTTGCATTCCGTGCAGGAGAACAGCTGAAGACGGTCCATGTTTTTGAGAGAAATCCTTGGTATGGCATTGCCGTCCAGGACGACCATTCTGGCGTTTTTAAAATGGCTGAGATCTTCGGTGGAAGTTATTCCTTTAGAAACGAGAAAAAGATTTTCAATATGTCCGGCTTCCTCCTGCGTGATCATTCCATCTTTGTTTAGGTCAAAATTTTCCATGACCGCTTTTTCCAGTTTTTTATCTTTAAACATAATTTTTTGGGCGTGCAGTAAAGAGAATATTGAAATGAAGAGAAAGAAGGATATTATTTTAATTTTCATCATTGATTGTGTTTAAATGATTATTTTTGTACTTAATTTCCTGTAAAAATATGAAGATTTTCAGAATTACCGCACTTTCATTAGTGATGGTTTTAAATTTGGTTTCATGTAAGAAAGAAGCTGAGAATAAATGGAAGGTTGAAGTGAAAAATCCTGCCGAGAAAGTAATCATTACCGATATTTCCGGTAAGTTCTATGATCAGAATGTTCCTTTGGAGCAGTTCAAATCAGAATTTCCGTGGTTTCAGGGAACCGTAAGTGATGCGGACTTTTCGAAGCGCAGGGCAGATAAAGAAGAAATCAAGCTCTATAAGGAGGCCATCGCTAAAATAGACGGGAAAAAGCTGCAAGCCGATCTTCAGGATCTTTTTTCTCATATCAAGTTTTACTTTCCGGCATTCAAATCGCCTAAAGTTTATCTTTTTTCATCCGCCTTACAGATGGTTCAGGATCCTATCTTCTACGATGCAAAAGGAAATCAGCTGTTCATAGACGTAACCGGTTTTATGGGAGACGGAAATCCCAATTATAAAGGGCTGGAAATGTATTTTCAGAAATCGATGAACCCCAATAATATCGTTCCTAAAGTTGCGCAGCTCTTTGCAGAAGGCTTTGTAAAAGAATCCCCGGATCATCAGAAATTTATCGATACCATGATCCTTAACGGTAAGATCATGATCTTAAAAGATGCTTTTTTGCCAACATATCCGGAATATCTGAAAATGAACTATACGCAGAAGCAATATGAATGGGCAGAGGCGAATGAAGCCAATATCTGGAATTATTTTGTAGAGAACAACCTGATTTTCGGAGATGATCACAGGCTGGAAGACCGTTTTATCGCGCCTGGACCATTCTCCAAGTTTTATACGGAGATCGATAACGAATCTTCACCGCAGATCGGTATTTTCACAGGCTGGCAGATCTGCAAAGCATATTTGAAAGAAAAACCGGATACCAAACTTCAGGATTTCCTGAAAATGGATGCCACGGTAATTTTCAACCAGTCAGGGTACAAACCGAAATTGCAGTAAGAGCCTTTTTTAATTCTAAATATATTTTTTATAGTAAGAATTGAGGTTTAATTTCTTATTTTTTATCGCTTAATAAACTGAACAGCTTACTGTTAAGAATAGACTTCATTTATTTGAATGAAACACATTAAGTAGAACTCCATAAATCATTAGATAAAATTTAAACAGGTTTAGACTAAAAAGATTTAAATTCAAATACCTCAACCTTCAGCATTGCCTGAAGGTTTTTTTGTTAGTCTTATGTTAATTTTACTACTTTGTATTGCATATTACTATTTAATTTATATATTTGTGGTATATAAATAATAACCTATGGAAAATGTAATACAGATTCAGAACCTCAGTTTTGAATTTTCCAAGAACAAACCTATTTTAAAAGACATCAGTCTCTCGGTTCCCAAGGGAAGTATTTTCGGGTTTCTGGGAGCTAATGGTGCCGGAAAATCTACGACGATGAAAATGCTGATCGGAAGTATTCCTGATGAGCAGCACGCCATCCGCATCTTTAACGTAAAGCTGGATGTGCTTTATCCCGAAGGCTTTAATAAAATCGGAAGCCTTATTGATACGGCAGCTTTTTATGACCACCTTTCGGGCTGGGACAACCTGCTTGTCATTTCCAGGCTAAGAAACCTTCCGATTTCAGAATGTGAAAGGGTACTGCATCTTGTTGGCCTTTGGGACAGCCGGAATATGAAGATGAAAAGGTATTCGCTGGGGATGAAGCAGCGGTTGGCCATCGCCATTACTTTGCTCGGAAAACCCGATCTCCTGATCCTGGATGAACCGGTAAACGGGCTCGATCCCAACGGAATGCTGGAAATCCGCGAACTGCTCATTAAGCTGAATAAAGAGGAAGGCGTTACCATTTTTATCTCCAGCCATCTTCTTCAGGAAATTGAAAAAATGATTACGCATCTGGCCATCATTTCTCATGGTGAAATCCGGTTTGCCGGCAGTATTAAAGACCTTAATGAAATGTACCGCTACAATCGTATCCGGATCGGACTGAATCATGCCGAAACTTTCATTCACGAAATCCCCGAAAATTATTCCCCGAAATTGCTGGACGAAGCGGGTATTGAGGTTACAGCCGAATCCAGGGAAGATATTACCGCTCTTATTAAAAAGCTGGTGCTGACGGATGCGGAAATTTTTGAGATTAAGAACAGCGCAGGCCTGGAAGAATGGTTCATGGAAATCACTAAAAACTAAAACAAATGAAAAAGTTATTGACAACAGCCGGTACGGAATGGCTGAAAATAAAAGGATTGGGAATTATTTATATGTCCGTTGTTTTGGGCGCTTTACTTCCGTTGCTGGTTTTCGCCCCTTCATTTTTTATACGGGAAACGGTTCCCGAAGGAACATTGAAATATTCTGTCTTTGAAGATGCGATCGGTGGGGAACAGTTGAGGTATTTCGTATTTTTTATATTGCCCCTGCTGATTATTATTGTGGCCAACAGGATTGCGCAGACCGATCATAAGAACAACGGCTGGCAACTGATGGAAACGCAGCCGGTAAGCCGTTTCCAGCTTTATTTTTCAAAATATATCATTGTGGTCGTATTGAGCATGATCTGTATCACTTCTTACTTCATTTTCAGCATCATTATGGCAACGGCAGATTATTACATTCATCCGAATGCCGTGAAGCTAACGGACTTCGATGTGCTCTGGGCCATGAAGACCTACATCAGGATATGCATTACCATTTTAGGAATTGCGGCCCTTCAGCTCTGTATTTCCGTGGCTTTCCAGGGGTTTATCTGGTCTTTCCTGATCGGTTCGCTGGGTATTGCGTCGAACATTGCCTCACTCATTCAGAAACAGCCTTTCTTTTTTAATCCCTATGGTTCTTTATGCACGTTTTGGAATGCGCCGGAGATCAGAAACCTGAATACTTTTATTTCCCATTCCGAGTACATGAGCGTGTTCTGGATGGTGATTTTCCTGATCGTCGGTTATGTATGGTACAGTAAAAAAGGCTTTAAAAATGCTTTTGGTAAAACTAAAAAGCAGATGGTTGTATCAGCTGCATTATTTGCAACCGGAGCAGGTTTGCTTTATTTTATCCAGCAGCCGCGGGCTTATCAAAGCGGTGCGGCAGGAGTTTCCATGAAAGGAACACTGGATACGGATCTTAAAATTGATTCCGTTAAAATCTTTACCTCAGATTTCCATAAAAAAATCGGAGGGGTACCGGTGGTAAACAATACCTTCACCTGGTCGACCAAAGAAAAACTTCCGCTGGATGAATACCTGATCGAAATCGGAAACAAAAAACTGGTCCTGGTGATGGGAAGCGGCGACTGGTTTGATCTGAATTTAAAATTTAATAATACCGAAATGGTGACGTACATCAAATCGAACAGAAAAGCTGATCAGGTCTACCGCGAAAAACAGGATTCTTTCGGAAGGGATTTTACGTACGTGCTGGACGATCAGCCTTACAACAACGAACCCGAAAAGTTTTATGAAGCCGCTCAGGACGACTGGAACAAGAAGAAAAGAATTCTCAATGGGTTTGCCGATCCTGCCAACAATGCCCTTTCGGAGGAATATAAAACCTACAGAAGGCAGTTGATGGCCATTAATTATTTGAATGAAATCAGCAATTACCGGAAAATGACCTCATGGAAAGATCCTAAGTTTGCCCCTCCGAAAGCCTTTGTGGATGAGCTGAATGCCAATATCAGCAAGCCATCGCTGCTTTTAAGCAAAAACGAAAATTACCTTCAGTTTAAGCTGGATCATTTATTAACGGATAAAGATCAGTCGATCAATGCGGACAGTATCCTTTTTGTGAAGATCAACAGGCTTCCGCAAGGGCTGGAAAAAGACCGTTTGCTGTCGAAGCAATTATCCAAAACCATGGAACTTCAAACCGACAGCCTGGCAAGAAATACATTATTCGCCGGTGAAATTAATAACGTGAAAAATATTGATTACCAAAAAATGCTGTATTCTAAGCTGGAGCAGATCAATAGATCTCAAAAAGGCGCCGTATTTCCGGATTTGGCTTTCCTAAATGACAATGGTAAAACGGTAAACCTCTCCAAATTCCGCGGAAAGTATGTGGTAATCGATCTTTGGGCTACATGGTGCGGACCATGCAGGCAGACCCGCCCGGTTTTTGAAGCACGGAATAATCAATATAGATATTATCAGAATCTACAGTTTATTTCGGTAAGCGTCGATGAAAACCAGTCGAAGTGGAAAAATTACCTGAAGACAAAACCGTCCAATATTCCCCAATTATGGCTTAAAAATGCTGAAAAAGTGCTTAGTATATATAAAATTCAGTCGATCCCCAGATTTATTATCATCGATCCTGAAGGGAAAATATTTAACCTGAATACGCCGTTTCCGAATGAAGATAACTTTGTAGAAATTTTGGATAAGCTGAAGAAGTATTAACTTTGCATCAAATTTAGAAACAAAAGAAAGTTATGAGAAAAACTCAGATTACGATAGATGTAGAACTGGACGAAAACCACATCCCGGAAAACATTACCTGGAACGCACAGGACGGCGGCATTGAAAAGGAAGCGACCAAGGCAACGATGATTTCCGTTTGGGACGATAAAGCGATGGAAGCTTTGAGGATCGACCTCTGGACCAAAGAAATGCCGGTAGACCAGATGAAGATGTTCATCCACCAGATCCTGGTTTCTCTGGGGAATACCTATCAGAGAGCTACTGGAGAAGAAGATGTCGCCCAGTGGATGGAGGAGATTGCGGAAGAGTTTGCCGTAAAATCTGCGATAAAAATGTAAAAAGCGATAAGCTGTAGGCAGTAAGCATTAAGCTTTAGCTTCAGCTTATTTTTAATATTAATGTAACTAAGTTTAAAGCAATAACAGATGCTTATTGCCTAAAGCTTAAAGCCTAAAGCAAAAAATATGAATTTCAATACAAAAGTTATACACGGTGGGCAGCACCATGAGTCTGCCACAGGTTCGGTGAATGTTCCTGTATTTTTAACGTCAACCTTTGCACAGAAAAGCCCGGGCGTACATTCCGGATATGAATATTCGAGAGCGGCCAATCCTACGAGACAGGCGCTGGAAGATTCCCTGGCAAGCATCGAAAATGGAGAGAGAGGACTGGCTTTCGGTTCCGGTCTTGCAGCGATCGACTGTGTTTTAAAACTGTTAAATCCCGGCGATGAGGTCGTAGCGGTTGATGATCTGTACGGCGGCACCTACCGGATGTTTACGAGACTTTTTGAAAAATACCAGCTGAAATTTACTTTCGTGAATTTTGATGATGTATCAAAAATCGCGGATGTTATAACGGATAAAACGAAACTGATCTGGGTGGAAACGCCTACCAATCCGTTAATGAAGCTGGTGGACATTAAAGCGGTTGTGGAAGTGGCAAAAGGAAAAGATATTTTGGTGGCTGTGGACAATACGTTTGCAACGCCTTACCTTCAGCGGCCGATCGATCTGGGAGCGGACATTGTGATGCACTCTGCAACGAAATACCTGGGAGGTCATTCTGACGTGATCGCCGGGGCATTGGTGGCAAAAGATGCCGAACTGGGAGAGAAACTTCACTTTATCCAGTTTGCAAGCGGCGGAATTTTAGGGCCTCACGATTCCTATTTGGTTTTAAGAGGGATTAAAACATTGGCCTTACGCGTTCAGCGACACTCGGAAAACGGAATGGCCGTGGCGAAATATCTGGAATCCCACCCTGCCGTAGATAAAGTAATCTATCCGGGACTGGAATCCCATCCTCAGTACGAACTGGCCAAAGCCCAGATGAAAGATTTCGGCGGAATGGTTTCTTTCACCTTTAAGTCCGGTAAAAAAGAAGATGCAATTAAATTCCTGGAAAAAGTAAAAGTATTTACGCTGGCTGAATCTTTAGGCGGTGTAGAATCGCTGGCCAATCACCCGGCTTTAATGACTCACGCTTCCATTCCGGCAGAAAAACGTGCAGAATTAGGCATTACAGATGATTTAGTTCGTTTAAGCGTAGGTATCGAAGATGCGGAAGATCTGATCGCCGATCTGGAAAGAGCATTTTCATAAAATAACTTATATCACTTTGTCAAAGTTATATTTCGCAGCGATTAGCTTTGACAAAGTTTTACCAAAGTTCACTCATCCATGACAAGAAAAGCAACCCTTCAGGACATCGGGCAGTTGTCTGAACTTTTCGATCAATACCGGATTTTTTACCATAAAGATTCTGATATTTCAGGCGCTGAAAAATTTTTAACCGAAAGAATTGAAAACAGAGATTCCGAAATTTTTGTAGCGGAACATGAAGGAAAACTGGTGGGCTTTGTCCAGCTATATCCCTTGTTTTCTTCAACACGGATGAAGCGCTACTGGCTGCTGAATGACTTATTCGTCAATGAAAATTACCGTGGAAAAGGCCTTTCAAAAGCGTTAATCGAAAAAGCCAAAGAAATGGCAATATCACCCGATGCCTGCGGAATCCTCCTTGAAACAGGAAAATCCAACGACATCGGCAACAGCTTATATCCAAACTCCGGTTTTGAACTTTACGATGAAGTGAATTTTTACGAATGGACTAATAATTAATGTCACAATTTAATAATGTAACAGTTTACCAATAATTGTTACATTGCCAGACTGATACATTGTTAAACTTTTAATTATGACTGATTTTCAAAAATATATCCAGCGTTATTTAGATTTGATTCCATCTGAAAACTGGCTGAAAGAAATGGAAAAATCCGGCGAGAAAACGGTAGCGATTTATTCAAAGCGCTCGGAAGAACAATCGCATTTCGCTTATGCCGAAGGAAAATGGACGCTGAAAGAACTGCTGTTACACTTGTCGGACACCGAAAGGATTTTTCAGTACAGGATTCTGGCCATCGCAAGAGGCGATAAAAATGAATTGCCGGGCTTTGATGAAGAACTTTATGCCAGTCAGTCATTGGCCAACGAAAGGCATTTGGATTCCCTGCTTGAAGAATATCAATTGATCAGGAAGTCCTCCCAAATTTTACTGGAAACCATGCATCCTTCTGCTTTAGCTAACATCGGAACCGCCAACGGAAACCGGATCTCTGCTGAAACTATCGCTAAGCTGATTGTCGGCCATAACCTGCATCACCTGAATGTTATTGAGGAGAGGTATTTACCGAAATTATTATGAAATTATTAAAAAATAAGCTCATAATAATCAGTTTATTGATTTATATACTTTCCCTTTTCTGTAATGCTTTTAAAGTTATACAGACTAAAGAAATTAGAGATTATAGTTCTTTTGAACTTTTATTAGTTGGTGGTATAAGTTTTCTGGGCGGTGGAATCTTGGAATGCTTTATTTGGTCAGCAAATATTTGGTTTTTTCTTGCGATAAGCTGTTTATTTTTCAGGAGGTTTATTGCTTCAATTATTATAGGGATCATTGCATTGTCAATTTCTGGATCTTTTATGTTTTGGAAAACAGTATTGGTCTCAGAAAGTGGAAGAGAAGCTAATATTTACAGTTTAGAAACTGGTTATTTTTTATGGCTGACCTCAATTTTGTTGTTAATATTTTCTTCAATATATCTGAGAATTAAAAATAATATAAATATCAGTAGGAACGGGCTTTAGCCCGTTTTCCCTGTAACGCCATTCATCCGGCTTTAGCCAAAATTTAAAAATAATTTATATTTTTGGCAAAAACAACACAAATGTCTTTTATTAAAATTTATATCCATCTCGTTTTTTCAACGAAAAACAGAATTCCTTTTTTAAATACTGCTGCATTAAGGGTGAAAGTTTGGAAACACATTAAAGAAAATGCTTCGGAAAAAGGAATTTATGTAGATATGGTCAATGGTTTTTCAGATCATTGTCATTGCTTAATTTCTTTAGGTTCAAACCAGAATATAGAAAAAATTGTTCAGTTGATCAAGGGGGAATCTTCTTTCTGGATTAATAAAAATCAATTGATCCAAGAGAAATTTACCTGGCAGGATGAATATTTTGCCGTTTCCGTTTCAGAGTCTATGTTAGAGTTGGTACGGAATTACATTAGAAATCAGGAAGTTCATCATACAAAACATACCTTTGCGGAAGAATATCTGAAGTTTAAGGAGAAATACAACTTCGAGTAAGTTTCGGCTGAAGCCGGGGGAATTTTTCTTTTTTTAAACGGGCTAAAGCCCGTTCCTATTGATATTATCCCATAATGCCATAAGATTTCAATATTTATTTAAGATAAAATCTGAAGAAAAATCTCCGTACCTCTACCTGTTTTTAAAACAATTCATTTGGCTGAAGCCCATAGAATTTTTATCTTTGAAGATCGGGCTAAAGCCCGCCTTCAGTGAGTTATGAACAACATTATCAACATACTAAAATCTGGCGGAACCATTTTATACCCTACCGATACCATCTGGGGAATCGGATGCGACGCCACCAATATAGAAGCCGTCAATAAAATTTTTGAGATCAAGAAACGGGAGAAAAACAAATCCATGATTATCCTGGTGGAATCTGAAAAAAGACTGCAGGACCTGGTGGATGTTCCGGAGATGGCCTGGGAAATCATTGACCTGAGTGAAAAGCCGGTGACGATCGTTTACGAAAATCCGCGGGGTCTGCCGAAAGAGCTGCTGGCAGAGGACGGAAGCATCGGGATCCGCCTGGTGAAGAATGATTTCTGTAAAAAATTAATTGCAAAACTCAACAAGCCTTTGGTGTCCACGTCGGCTAACTTCAGCGGTGAAAAAAGCCCGCTGAAATTTTCGGATATTTCTCCTGAAATGATCGGTCTGGTGGATTATGCCGTAGAAGAGGACCGCGAAAAAGTCTCTGAATATTCCGGCTCTTCCGTGATCAAGATCTGGAACGATAACAGGATAAAAGTTCTTAGAGAGTAGTAAGCTTTCTAAAACTAAACCTTAATAATTCTGTATAGCTTTACGACGGCCCAGAATTCTAAAATCGCTATAATCCCGATCATAATGGTGTTTAGCAAGGTTCCGCCTGTTGCCAAATTTACGATAATATCGCCGGTTTCTATAACCAATCTTGAAATCAAACTTATAAAGAGCCACTGAGGTTTATTAAGGATCACAGAAAGCAGTAAGGCAACAACGCTTCCTAAAACTCTTACCCCTGCGCTGCTGAATCCAAGCCGGGAAGAATAATCCGTAATAGAAGCTCCCGGAAAAGATAAACCCGGATTGAAAGTGAATACGTAAAAAAAGAAAATCCCTGCTATAATGAGAATCCATGAGAAGATTTTTACGGATAATGGGATGCCCTGAGACACATTGACTGTATTTTTCATCATAAATTGTTTTGACAAAAATAAATAAAAGTTCAGATTCTAATAATATCTTTAATGAAAAAATAAGTATCTTTCAGGATACCAAAAACATAATGATGAAAAATAAACAGAAGCAGATACGGCTTAGAGACGTAGATGATGTGATCTATATTATCGGAGGCAGATGGAAGAGTGCTATTCTTGCGAGCTTGTGCGATAAAGAAAAACGGTTTAGCGAATTACAGCGAGATCTTGAGCCTATTACCGCAAGAACTTTGATCAGGGAACTCAAATTTTTGGAACAGCACTTACTGATTACAAAACGGGAAAACAACAAAATTTCTTACTATACGATTTCTCAACACGGCCAATCTCTGGAGCCTCTCATAGAATCTATGGTAATATGGGCACAAAAACATAGAAAATTAATTTTAGAACAAAAGGATGATAACATTATCTTTGCAGATTCTGAATTTTGAATATTTAAAATGAATATTAATCTCAATCAAAATAAAAATCTTAAGCTTTTTAAAATAATTTCTGATGTCGCGGAAAAAAATGGACAATCCGTGTATATCGTTGGCGGCTATGTGCGCGATTTGCTGATGAAAAGAAAAGCTTCCACAGATATTGATTTTGTAACTGAACAGAGCGGTATCGAACTTGCCCAAAACGTTGGAAAAGAAATTGATCCCAAAATGAAGGTCTCGGTTTTCAAAACTTATGGCACAGCCATGATCCGATATAAAGACCTGGAACTGGAATTTGTAGGCGCAAGAAAAGAAAGTTATACGGAAGACAGCCGGAAACCGGAAGTGGAAGGCGGAACCATAGAAGACGATCAGAAAAGAAGGGATTTTACCGTTAACGCCATGGCAATTTCATTAAACAAAGATAGCTTCGGCAAGCTTGTAGATCCTTTCAACGGAATGGGTGACCTAAAAAAAGGAATTCTCAGGACCCCGCTGGAACCTGCCCAGACCTATTCTGATGATCCTCTGCGAATGATGCGGGCCATACGTTTTGCTTCTACGCTTCAATTCAGAATTGAAGATCATTCACTCAATGCCATTAAACAGGAAGCGGAGAGGATTAAAATCGTTTCGATGGAAAGAATCATGGTTGAATTTAATAAGATCATGCTTTCTCCAAAACCTTCGACAGGCCTTAAACTGATGGAGGAAACCGGACTGATGCAATTGATCATCCCTGAATTGATCGCCCTGAAAGGTATAGAAGAAGTGGAAGGGCAGACACATAAAGACAATTTTTACCATACCTTAGAAGTGGTAGACAATATTTCTGAAAATACCGATAATCTTTGGTTGCGATGGTCTGCATTGCTTCATGATATCGGAAAAGCACCGACCAAAAAGTTTGTCGAAGGAACAGGATGGACATTTCACGGCCATGAGTTTTTGGGTTCAAAAATGGTGAAAACATTATTCCAGAGACTGAAGCTGCCACTGGGAAGCGATATGAAATACGTGCAGAAAATGGTCAAGCTTTCTTCCCGGCCAATAGCACTGATTACGGACGATGCTTCAGATTCTGCATTAAGAAGATTACTTTTTGACTCGGGCGAGGACCTTGAAGATCTTTTCACGCTGTGTAAGGCAGATATCACGACCAAAAATTCCAGGAAACAGGAGAAATTCAAGAAAAATTTTGAATATGTCGCCGTAAAGATCAAAGAGGTGGAAGAAAAAGACCAGGTGAGAAATTTCCAGCCGCCTATTTCGGGAGAAGAAATCATGGCCATGTTTAATCTGAAACCCGGCCGTGAAATCGGTATTCTGAAAGAGAAAGTGAAAGAAGCGATTCTTGAGGGAGAGATTGAAAACGACACAGAAAAAGCACGTCAATTCGTCATCGCCGAAGCAGAAAAACTGGGGCTTAGTTTAGCCTGATAATTGTGAAAATAATTTAACTAAAATAGATATGCAGCCTGATTCTGAATCAGGCTGTTTTATTTACAAAAATCCGGGCGGTTTCGAAGAAACCGCCCGTAAAAAACACAAATGATGAAAAAATAAGTTGTATTAAGAAAAATACAAATTTGCTTTTAGTTACGGTATGCTCCGTTTGTTGCTTTACCTGCTGTAAAAGTTCTTTGCAGAAGACCGCTTTTAGAATATACGGTGATCTTGCTGTCTTCGGTAAATCCGTTGGCATCCGAAACAAAAATTCTATCGTTTACCACGCTGAATCCATATAAATTGGAGTAAGGATCAACACTGTTGTTTACAGTGAATAGCGGCGCAGAAGGTGCTGTAGTAGCCGTCAGGTCCATCGTATATACCTTAAGCCCTGAAGTGAAATAAAACTTGCCGTTTTCGATCTCCAGATTGGTAGCATCGGCAATACCGGTCAGCGTGTAGGTTTTTGTAACTCCTGTCGGTGAAATCTGGTAAATATAAGAATCGGCCGTTCCTGCGGCAATAGCATATACCGTTTCTCCATTCACTATCATTTTCTTGATATCACCGTTAGGGACCGTAATGGTAGACTGAATTTCATTATTGGAAGTTGTGATATAAGTGATCTTGTTGCCAGAACCAAAAGAGGCATTTTGTACAAAAATGTTGTCACCGGCTTCTACAATTCTTTCAACGTTGTCCGTAAAATTGATTTTTTTCACGAAAGACAAATCAGAACTTTTATAAATGCTTACGAATTTGTCACCGCCATACTTGTCGTTGGTTACATAAATATTGCTGTTGGCGAAAGCCATATAACGCGGCGAGTTCAGCTGAGAGGTAATTTCTCCCGCTTTTTTGAAATCAAATCTATTGACCACCTGAATTCTGTTGGAATTATTCAGCAACAGATAAGCGTTGTCACCATTAAAGCCAATCATCTGCAAAACATCACCAAGATTAGATCCTCCGTTGTTGGCAGAGAAGATATTATCCTGCTTGCTGGCAAGGTTTGAAGTTACAAAAGTGACATCAGCATTCGGCTTCCCGAAATTCCCCTCATTGCTGAGTAAAAAACCGTTGCCATAGTACATTTCTCCCGTCGTGACACCGTCTTCACTGCTACAAGAGATATTAAACAGCAGTGCAAATGCAAAAATCAGAGTAAGAAGTTTAGTTATTTTCATAATATTTAAATGTTAAAAATTAATATTTACGTAAACGCTGTAATTCCTTTTGGGTAGAGGATAATAGGAGACCGTCTGATAAACGGTATCGGTGATATTATTCACTTTAAACCCTAAGGTATAATGGTTTAAAAGACTGGCTGAAATTCCTGTATTCATCACGAAATAAGGATCAATGGCATCAGCTCTTTTTTCGTCAGTCGTCGTATAGGTCAGCCCGTTGAAAAGCCCCTGGACGTAAATCGTCAGGAAATGGTAACGGTAGGCAATATTTCCAAAAGCCTTGTGTAGCGGAACGTATGTCATCTGCATTCCCGTCAGCTTATTGGTTGATTTTGAGTAATTGTATCCTGCATTAAGGCGCAAACCGTGGTTTCCAAAATTCCTGTGATAGGTGATCTGAGAATCGAGGCCATATATTTCTACGCTGTACGTGTTGAATGCTGCCCAGTATCCGGCCGCTGTCGGAAGCCAGTTGATGTAATTTTTGACATCCATATAATAAGGGCTTACCGTCAGTCTGAAATCACCAAAGATGAATTCGTAATCCATATCGGCATTGGTTGAAGTTTCAGGAACCAGATTGACATTTCCTCCTTTTTGCCAGTAAAGGTCATTAAACGAAGGGATTTTAAAATTTCTCGAAAAAGAGGCACCTACATGATACCATTTTAAAGGCTCCCACTTTCCTGAAAAAGAATATAGAAAGGGCGAGGATATATCTTGTACAAAATCTTTCTTAAAACCTGCTTCAAAACGCAGTCTGTCATTAATGAAATACCTTGCTAGGCCGGCCACAGAACCCATATTTCGGCTGATATCACCGATGCCCGATTGATAACCCAGTCCTTTGTTGATCTGAAATTCACCGATAGCATTCACGTTGAGTTTGGGTGTAATGAAATAATTAAAATCATTTCGGAAAATATAATTCTTTCCTTCCGCACCGCTTTCTTTCGGCTTGTCGATATCCCCGAAATACTGGAAATTGTCTTCCGTATAAGCTGCTTTTAAGCTATTCGATACATTGTTTTTTGAAATATCCCAGGCCAGGAGGCTTCTCAGCGTCTGGGCATCGTACTTTGTTTTATTCCCGTTTTCAACAAAAACCGGATAACGCTGTGAACCGTCAAAAATCTGATTCTGCCACGAAATCGTCTGGTGAGGCGCAATTTTATAAGAGGCACCTATGTTGACAGACGAATTGTAATATCTTCCGTTTCTGTTGATGTATTCCTTTTCCGGAACTTCATAGTCATTCTGGCTGATGGAATAATTGCCCGAAATTTTTACGCTGAATTGGTGATTGCTGTAAGAAGCCTTCAGGAAATTATTAAAGGTTTCAAAAGATCCTGCTTCAGAATACAGGGAAGCATGTGCACCTTTATTAAATTCAAGATTATTGTTGAGATGAATACTTCCGCCAATGGCTGAGCTTCCATACTGTACACTTCCACCGCCGGCTTTTACCTCGAGCTCATCATATCCGAAAAGCGGGATATTATTCACATCGCCCTGTCCTAGGAACGTAGAGTTGATATTGATTCCGTTCCATACAAAAGCAGTGTGTCCTGCAGCCGTTCCCCGGAAAGAAGGAGATGATACGGCGCCGCGCCCATTTTCCTTAATATAAATCTGCGACTGAAACCGCAGAAGATCAGAAAGATTGGCAGAGTTTTTCTCAATGTCTTTTGGGGAGATGGTGCTGACTTTATGAAAAAGCTTGACTTTACTCATTTGGTTGTCAAAGATATACACCGTGTCAATAGCTTTCTCCTGCGCAGAAAGAAAATAGCCGTAAGCCGAAAAAATCAGTAGTAAAGATCTTTTTATATCCATTCTATTTTACTTTTCCTCCGAAAGCAATGTATTTAGTTATAATTCTGGCAGGTCTCCTGACTTTCGCTTTCTACACCTTCCCGTTTTCACAGTGGTTTGTCGTAGAAATCTTCTTGCGATCTACAGTTGCGGGGACAGTCCGGGATTTTCGCCCGATTCCCTTTTCATTCCAAATGATTGGAAACCAAAATTTTTGCAAATATAAACTTATTAAGCTGAAAACCAAAAACACACTTCAGAATTGATTCTCGAATGATGATTGAGGTTTTCTAAATCGTCGTCACTACATTATAGAAACGTAGCATCGAAGTAAAACGGCAGAAGATCTTTAATGGCGTGAACTTTCACCATTTCCTCACTCATGCTGGAGAAATACAGATCGATGTTCTCATTCTGTTTGGTTTCGTATTCCATTAAGCTTTGCCTGCAGGCTCCGCATGGCGGGATCGGCGGATTTTTCTCATGAAATTCCCGCGGACCTCCGATCACAAAGATTTTTTTAATCTTCATTTCAGGAAAATTAGCAGCTACCCAGAATAAAGCCGTTCTTTCGGCACAAAGTCCTGAAGGAAAAGCTGCATTCTCCTGGTTGTTGCCGGAATATATTTCGCCGTTTTCCAACAGAACCGAGCATCCTACCAGGAAGTTCGAATAGGGGGCATAAGCGTCTTCACGTGCCTGTTTTGCCCGCTCCAATAATTTTCTTTCTATATCATTCAGTTCGCTGCTATTCTTAAAATATTCGTAACTGATGTGAGTTTCTTTTTTCATATATTGTGGATTAAAAAAGGGGGATAAAATTACTTCTTTTTCACGAGGTGGGCAATAAGGGCCTGCTCTTTGCAATTCTCAGTTTTTAAAAAATAAAAATAAAATGTTATATACTCCAGTTACCTTCAGAAATGTTGAATTGAAAAACCGTTGGGTCATGTCGCCTATGTGTATGTATTCCAGTGAAAACGGCTTTCCGAATGATTTCCATTTTGTGCATTACGGAAGCCGTGCGCAGGGTGGGGCAGGATTAATTATTTTGGAAGCCACAGGAGTTGAGCCTCGCGGAAGAATCACCAATCACTGCATGGGAATCTGGAATGACGAGCAGGCTGAAAGTCTTCAGAAGATCGTAACATTTGTTCACAATAATTCAGAAAGTAAGATAGGCATCCAGCTGTCGCATTCCGGGAGAAAAGGCTCTACAGAAAATACCGTTCAGATTCCTCTAGAAGAAGGCTGGGAGACGATTGCGCCTAGTCCGCTTCCTTATCATCCGTCGGAAAGAATTCCTCATGTGTTAACTGTTGAAGAAATTAAAGAACAGGTTCAGAATTTCAGGAAAGCTGCAAAAAGATGCGTAGAAGCAGGTTTTGATGTGATTGAAATTCATGCGGCACATGGTTATCTGATCCACCAGTTTTTATCACCGCTTTCCAACACCAGAACGGATGCGTATGGCGGAAGTTTTGAAAACAGGATCCGTTTTTTAATCGAAATCGTGGATGCTGTAAATGAGGAACTCGATCAGGATACCGCTTTATTTGTAAGAATCTCGGGAACAGAATATGCAGAAAACGGTTGGGATATCAGTGATAGTGTTGCATTGGCAAAAGTTTTAAAAAGTCACCATGTGGATCTTATTGATGTTTCCAGTGGCGGCAATATTCACGGTGTAAAAATCCCTCTGTATGACGGTTACCAGGTTCCGCTTTCTTCCCAGGTGAGAAATGAAGCAGAGGTAAAAACGGGAGCTGTGGGTCTGATTAAAAAAGTTTCGCATGCTGAAGAAATTCTGCAAAAAGAAGATGCCGATCTGATTTTTATTGCAAGAGAGATTTTAAGAAACCCATACATCGCTGTCCAGGGATCATTCGAGATGAATGAAGAATGTTTTTTCCCACATCAGTATTTAAGAGCCAAAATATCTTCATAATTTTATATATTTGATCAACAAAAAACGAATAATAATATGAAAGCTGAAGATTTCATGCTGCCATGTCCTATCAAGAAATTCTTTGGTATCGAATGCTTTGGCTGCGGTACCCAAAGAGCAATTGTGATGGTATTCGAAGGCCGGTTTGCTGAAGCTTTTCACATGTTTCCTGCGGTATACACCCTGTTGCTGTTCTTTGCAACAGTTGGCCTGAATTTCGTTGACAAAAAAAGGAATTATGGAACCCTGCTGGTCATTTTAGCTGCGGTGAATGCTGTTATTATGGTCGTTTCATACTTCTACAAACATCATTTCAGTCACTAAACAACAAATAAAATATTATAAACTATGGATCAACAAAAATTACCAAACGCAACCGCAGTCCTTATTTTAGGAATCGTATCAATCATAGGTTGTTGTTGTTACGGTCTTCCTGGACTTATATCAGGAATTATCGCCCTTATTCTTGCAAAAAAGGATGGAGAACTCTACAGACAAAATCCAACGTTGTACTCTAACTACGGCCAGTTGAATGCCGGAAAAATTATGGCAATTATCGGTATTTCACTAAGTGTGCTTTATGCTATTTATGTTATTGTAATGCTATCAACTGTTGGTTGGGAAGCTATGAAAGACCCTCAATTGATGCAAGAAAGGATGAGAGACTTGCTCGGACAATAATATTTTAAAATGATATCAACAGAAAGCCTTCATCTTGCTAGATGAAGGCTTTTATTATAATCAGGTTTGTTTTATTTCACAATAAATTTCAAACTGCTTTCATCCAGTTTCAGAACATAAAAGCCCTGCGGAAGATTTTTAATCTGAATAGAATTTCTGACTTTCTCAAAAGGCTGATTGAATGTCTGCATCAGTTTTCCCTGCATATTGTAAATTTCAGCTTTTTTAATATTTTGTGTTTCGCCTTTTACAAAAATTTCATTGTTTGAAATTGGATTTGGAGAAATCTGTAATTTGATTTGAGCTGAATTTAATTCTGCCGAAAGATTTTGAACCTGTCGTGATGTTGCCGAATAACACGTCCAGCTGAGGTTGTCGATGGCTACTCTGTTGCTCGTTGAATTATTTTCCAGCTCTACCACTACATTTCCTGAAACGTTGATGTTGCTGATGGTGGTTGTCGTAGCGTTGGTGTTATAAGGCACAGTTCCTACTGTTGTTCCGTTTACTTTTACGGTAAAAGTACCGTTTGATCCTGAGAATTTCAGTTGTGTGGTCACGGTCAGTGATCCGATTCCGTTGGCAGAGCTGCCTGAAGTTAAGGCGCCGTCTCTCACGGTAATGGCTTTCGTGGAAATGGTTTGGTCGGTTCTTGCATCCGTAGCGGTCCATGAAATTCCACCGTTGGTCCAGGTTCTTGTCAGATAAGACGAAGAGCTTGTGGTTGGGATTGTTTCAAAAGTTTCATTTGCACATCCTGTCGTAGTGGGAGGGGGTGTTGTTCCGCCACCGCCGTTTGAAGATCCGGATCCCCAGATCAGATTAGCATAATTCGGGTTGTCGATAAAAGGATTTCTGTTTCCCTGGAACGTATAGGAAGCGTTATTTCGGTTGATTTCCGCCTGTGATACCGGATCCTGATTATGCCATGCCAGCAAAACATTCAGTTCCCAGGTCTGCAATCCCGGAAACGACGAGCCGCCCAGCATATTTCCCGAAGAAAAAGTAGAAAGTTTGTTCTCATAGCGCGTTACAAAATAGAAGATCATTCTGGCAACGTCTCCTTTAAACTCATCGATCGGCTCGAAAACCGTTCCCGAATATCCTGAGGAAGCCGAATTTCCAAGCTTGGAACCGTTTTTAGAAGTGAATGTTGCTGTCCCCACTTTTCCGAAAGGATAATTGGAGCGCATTCCGTTTACTTTACCATCTGTAGCTCTGATAAAATTGATATCGGAAACCATTGGCGACGCTTCATTAAATAAACTTTGAGGAACGATATGCTCCCTGTTGTAGCAGTTTCCTTCTACCGAATAGGTTCCGCACTGATTGGTTACCGGAGTATAATTGTAAGGATCGGCTCCGGATGGTTTCTCAGAATAGATATCCAGAATAGAACCGTCATTTTCATAATTTTTGTCAATATCTGTGGTTTTGTAGCCGGTCCAGAGTCCGCTGTACCCCTTGTCCTGGTGTCCGTTGGTGATAATCGTACTTAATGCCGTCTTCAGTGGTGCTCCCGACAATCCGTTTGCCGAATTGTAGTACCCTGAAGGAGCCTGAGCATTGGCCACAACAGAGGCGAATGCAAAAATCAATAATGAATTTTTCATGTAAATATTTTAGTTTGGTAAGATTAGCACAAATTTATGAATAAAGAATTACGGAATTGTTAATTCTGGTTTATTATTTCTAAGATGTGGTGATATATTATTTAACCATAACAAAAAAGCCAATACAAATTGCTGTATTGACTTTCTATATATCTGATTAATGTTAATCTTATTTTCTTTGCGGAGGATAATTTTTCATAATTTCCATCATGATTTCCGGGATCTGTTTTTGCTTAGCTTTTGGACGGTCAACGGATATTCCGCTTCCGATTCCCTGCCAAACGAGTTTATTTGATCTCGCATCGATCATGTCTACGATGATGGCTCCTTCATTGTAATTGCTGGTCCAGGTTCTGTTCATCCCGATTCCCCATCCGAAAGGTCCGCCCCAACCCCAGGCTCCGTACGGAGAAGTTGTTGTAACATCGGTGATTTTTTTATGGTTGGCTTTTACATTAATGATCAGATCAGGATTTTCGCCGGACTGAAGGCCCTTGCTTTGAAGCTGTTTCGAAAGCTCATTTAAAACCCTGTCTTTGTCAATGTCATTCAGTTTAAGATCATCGATTCTTAACTTGTACGTTTTGTAGCTGGTGAAATTGGCAGTATCCGCATAATCGGAACGCACATTGAAAGGACTACAAGATGTCAAACCCAAAGTAGCCGAAGCTAGCAAAATAAAAATATAGCGCTTCATTTTATTTATTTTTTTTATCGTTTTTAATAAATGTATCGGTCTTTTTATCGTATCCGTAAGGACAATGTCTACAGCCACTTTTACAGCAATGTCCCCTTTTCAGATGAAATTTTTCTGTAAAAACCTTATACCCCTGCTCGTTGTAGTAAAAATCTTCACCTTCTTTGATGTCAAAAAGTGCCATAGGTTAAATCTCTAAGCTAAAAACTTTTTATATTTGTTAGTATGATAATTGTATGCCATAAACCTTTAAAAATATTAAAAATCAGCGGCATTACGCTTTTCCCTTTTATCTTTATTAGGAATCTCGAAGATAAGAAAAATAAAGTATTGATTAATCATGAAAAAATTCATTTAAGGCAACAGATGGAAATGCTGGTGATTTTCTTTTACATTTTCTACATCGCTGAATATTATTACTGGTTAATTAAGATTAAAAATCCTTATCAGGCCTACCGTAGAATTTCTTTTGAAAGGGAAGCTTATGCCAATGAACATAATCTGAATTATTTTCAGAAAAGAAAATTCTGGAGTTTTCGGAAATATCTTTGATCATATTTTTATTTCTATAAGATTTATTTTAAGTTTTGTTTAACTAATTTATAAATTATCATTTAAAATAAATTCAGGAAATTTGTACAGATGAAAATTCCGGATATCCATATTCCTGTCGTTGAAATTCCAGTAGAAAAAAAGGTAAAGCTCTTTATGAAAAGGGAAGATCTTATTCATCCCGAAATTTCAGGAAATAAGTACTGGAAATTATTTTTTAACATTAATAAATATTTGGCGGGAAATCCTGAGAAACCTTATATCATTACTTTTGGTGGTGCTTTTTCCAATCACATTGCTGCCGTTTCTGCGCTGGGCAAACTTACAGAGATTCCTGTTTTAGGCATTATCAGGGGAGAAGAACTAAAAGACAAATGGCGCGAAAATCCGACTTTGGTTTTTGCCCGGAAAAATGGGATGAATCTAAGGTTTGTCACCCGCGAAGAATACCGCCACAAAGAAAAACTGACCGAGTTTTTGCAGAAAGAATTTCCCCAGGCCCTCATCATCCCGGAAGGAGGCACGAATACAGATGCCGTAGAAGGCGTTAAAATGATGCTGAATGACCAAACAAAAGATTTTGATTATCTTTGCACCGCAGTCGGAACAGGAGGGACCATCGCCGGAATATCGAAATTCTGTGAAGAACATCAGAAGGTGGTCGGCTTTAAGGCCGTAAGCGATTCTTCACTGGAAAATAGAATTTCAAAATTAACTCCCAAAGAAAATTTTAATCTAATCGATTCAGCTTTTGGTGGTTATGGTAAAATAAATGATGAGAATATCCGTTTTATCAATGATTTTAAGAATGATTACGGAATTCCGCTGGAACCGATTTACACAGGAAAAATGATGCAGAAGATTTTTGAGATGATTGATGACCGGTATTTTCCTGAAGGCAGCAGGATTTTGTGCTTTCACACCGGAGGACTGCAGGGGATTGAGGGCGCAAATATGCTCCTGGAAAAACAGAACAGAAATTTAATTATAAAGTAAAATTGAAAACATGAAACACGAAGTTGTTCCATCTTTCATTTTCAAACCATAAAAATTATAAGATGAAAAGACTTTTCTTACTCGTAAGCCTTTTAGTTTTATCAAAATTCTCAGCTCAGACCTGGGCTACTGAAGATCAATACATCCAGAAATTTGCCAAATATGCGGTAGAAGAGATGGAAAAATACAGAATTCCTGCTTCTATTACCCTTGCTCAGGGGCTTCTGGAAACCGGAGGCGGACAGAGCCGTCTGGCACTCGAAGGCAAAAACCATTTCGGAATCAAATGCAAAGAAGACTGGACGGGCAAAACCATGAAGCATACGGATGATGCACCGAATGAGTGTTTCAGGGTGTATGACGATCCGAGACAATCATACGAAGATCATTCAATATTCTTATCCACAAGAAAATATTACGCAAACCTTTTTAATCTCGATATGAAAGATTACAAAGCGTGGGCAACCGGCCTGAAAAAAGCAGGATACGCTACCAATCCGCGCTATGCTTCCATATTAATCGGGAAAATTGAAAAGTACAGGTTGTACGAGTTCGACAATACCAGTTCCAAAGAAGTTCTGTATGCAGTTCTTAAAATGTATCCCAATCTGAAAGACGACAGAGCTTTTATGGCCCAGCTGGAGCCGGAAAAATCGACCAGAAGAACCAAAGATCCTGTAATAATTGAGGTTCCATATAAACAGACTTCTTACGCCCAGCAGCAGAAGAGAGTGGAAAGAATCAAAACAAAGGCTGAAATTCTTAATTCGATTTTAATTAAAAGTCACCCGAACGACGGCTTAAAATACATCGTTATTCCCGAAGATACAAATGTAGAAGCCATTGCTAAGAAGTTTAAAATCAGCGAGAGCAAACTGATCAAATGGAATGAGCTGGAAGGTGATGTATTACACAAAAATGACATTGTTTTCCTTGAATCTAAAAATTCAGCCGGAAATACTGCAACCTATAAAGCCGAAGCCGGAGAAGATATGCACGATATCGCCCAGAAATTCGGAATCAAATTGAATAAATTATATGCTAAAAACAGAATGGATGAAGGGCAGAGACCCTCGCCGGGACAGCTGATTTATTTAATCGATAAAAAACCAAGAAACTGATCTCGTTTCTAACCATGAAAAATATAAAATCATCGCTTTGGCTGTTTCTGGTGTTGATGTCCTGTACAATACCGGCACAGGAAATTCAGAAATACATCCCTTTCAGAAAAGGAAAGTTATGGGGACTCTGCGATGCTGGCAGATTTGTAGTCATTCAGCCTCAATACACCAGCATCAGCTGGTATGATACTATAGCAGGAGGCTTTCATGCAGTACAGAACGGAAAGTTTGGAATTGTCGACCGCAATGCAACGCTGGTCATGCCATTTATATCCGATGAACCCATTTTTGTAAACGGCGATCAGTATGTTGTTTTTGATGGATTCAATTACTACAATTATTCCATGAAAACTAAAATGAGAATTGGTCCGTACGTTATTCCTGAAAGTTTTGAAGTAAGAGACAGGTGGGAAGGTTCTCACTTGGTAAATGAAAATCCCGGAGATCAAGTATTGACCTGGAAGGATCTGGATGACGAGGATCTGCAAATGATAAAGCCGTACGAAGACGAAGAGCAGTACCGTATCAATTTTAAAACTACATTTCTTGAGATCGTATCACAGGATTCCCATATAGGAATTTATATTCCACAGATTAAAAAATTGTACAAAAGTACCCCCGAAATAGCCTATATAGGATGGCAGTTTTATAATAAAAAGCCCTACATTCTTACGACCGGACCGTCACATCTCTACGGAATGGCAGATGAATTTTCAAAAGAAGTTTATCCCATAAAATATACCTCGATTTCTTTACTGGACAAAGATCGTCTGATTGTTGTCTCGGAACCGGACCCAGTAAATGACAGCCAGGAGATTTTTAAAACGGTCTTACCGAATAACAGGGTTTTGAATGGCAGTTATCAGCCGGCCGGGATCGTGTTGAAAGACGGTCACGAATTCAGGATCTATGAGACGGTGATAAATGGGGAGAAAAATTATGCAGGCGAAGACGGAACCCTCTATTTTGAGGATTAAACAAATAAAAGAAAATTTAAAAATGAAATATCAAAGAAGTTCAGCTTTATTCGATGAGGCTTACCAATATATTCCGGGAGGGGTAAACTCTCCTGTCCGGGCTTTCAAATCCGTAGGTGGAGTGCCGGTTTTTATGAAATCTGCAAAAGGAGCTTACCTTACCGACGCCGACGATAATACCTATATCGACTATATCAACTCCTGGGGACCGGCCATTTTGGGCCATACGCATCCTGAAGTTCTGGAAGAATTAAAAATCCAGGCAGAGAAAGGCTTTTCTTTCGGGGCACCTACCGAACTTGAAACAGAGATTGCTAAATTTATCGTGGAAAACGTTCCTAATATCGACCAGATCAGAATGGTGTCTTCAGGAACGGAAGCATGTATGAGCGCAGTAAGACTGGCAAGAGGATTTACGGGAAGAGATAAGATCGTAAAGTTTGAAGGCTGCTACCATGGTCATTCAGATTCATTTTTGATTAAAGCGGGAAGTGGTGCTGCCACATTTGGAAACCCCAATTCTCCAGGCGTTACGGCCGGAACGGCGAAGGATACTTTGCTGGCCAGATACAATGATTTTGAACAGGTGGAAGATTTATTCAGGCATAATCAAGAGGAAATTGCAGCAGTCATTATCGAACCGGTAGCCGGAAATATGGGCTGCGTGCTTCCTGAAAACGAATTCCTCCAGAAATTGAGAAAGATCTGCGACGAAAATGGTGCATTGCTGATTTTTGATGAGGTAATGACGGGTTTCAGACTTGCTTTTGGTGGCGCGCAGGAGCTTTTCAATGTGAAAGCAGACCTGGTAACCTACGGAAAAGTGATCGGTGGTGGTCTTCCGGTAGGAGCGTTTGCCGGAAGAAACGAAATCATGGATCATCTGGCCCCGAAAGGCGGAGTATACCAGGCGGGAACATTGAGCGGAAATCCTCTGGCGATGAGAGCAGGATTGAAAACATTACAGCTCATTAAAAATGATCCCGAATTTTTCAGCAGGTTAGCCAAAACGACGGAAACTTTGGATTTTGAAATCGGAAAAATTTTAAATGAAAAAGGAATCGCTCATAAGATCAACCGAAAAGGATCGATGATGTCTGTATTTTTCCATATCAACAGAGTGAGTAACTTTGATGAGGTTCAGGAAGCCAATCATTCATTATTTAACAATTTTTTCCACCAGATGCTCACCAACGGAATTTACCTTCCGCCAAGCGGTTATGAAACTTATTTCATCAGTGATGCCATCGAAGACCGGGAAATTGATATGACCCTGGAAGCAGTCAGAAAATTTGAATATGCTTAAATGATTTAAAGATAATTTAAAAGAAAGTGTCCTGAAAGTCTGGATCATCCTTCTTTGTAATCGCCAAGACTTTATCTGATTTGAAAGATCATTTTATAGCACAGCATAGGATTTGCTCCGGCGGAGCAATATCTGTGTAGCTCAATATCAGCATCTGGTACCGGAACTCCGTCGGAGTTCTATCTTGTCATAGCACACAGAATCTACGGCGTACTTTTGATATGTTATTGTTTTTCTTCTACACAGATGTTGCTCCTACGGAGCATAAAAATTATCTGTTCAATTTTTAGGCGTAAAAAATAAGCTGCCCAAACTTTAAGGACAGCCTCTTTTTTATTTAACCTGAGTTCGAAATAAGTTTATAAAAATCGCAAAGCTAAAAAGTATAATCAATTTAAGATATCCAAAGTCGTGAAACTAAAGTAAAACAAAATTCTTGTATTACTTTGATAAACGAAGTGGCATTGTTTAACTTAAAAACGTCTCAAAGATTAAAAATTTCTTTGTTTCTCTTTGCGATAAAATAATTTTTATTGAAAATCAATTATTTAAGATACCTCTTATCCCGGGCTCAGGTTAGTAGCCTGAATTTTCGGAACATCACGCTTGCCATTAAAATCACCATTGATGAGGCTTTTCACATCTTCAGAACGGTGACAAACTGGTCTGAACCTTTAATCAAATGATCCGGAGCGGTTCATTACTTATCCGGTGGGGTGATTGACCTGTCGCGACAGGTTGTTGAACGTCCATTTTGAGGTTCATGAT